>Ga0209062_1000901_pt1 | contig 66512 bp, 57 predicted proteins | sample Coa_R2_2_FD_187158 | JGI IMG/M metagenome (GOLD analysis project Ga0209062, IMG submission 187158) | Surface soil microbial communities from Centralia Pennsylvania, which are recovering from an underground coalmine fire - Coalmine... | ecosystem: Environmental > Terrestrial > Soil > Unclassified... | reverse complement strand
GGTTCGATTTTTCGTCCTTCTATCTCGACGATCGCCACATCGATGCCGTCGAGCGACGTTCCGCTCATCACTCCGGCGACTTTCACGAAAGCTCGCGCTGAAGCTCGGCTAATAGTTGCAGCGCCTCGATCGGGCGGATCTCATCCAGCTTCAGCTTCCGGATGCGGTCCGCGATTTCGAAATTCACCGGCTCAAAAAGCTGAATTTGCATCGGGGCGGGCCGGGGCGAAAGCTCGTGGGTCACGGTATGCTCGGCCGATTCGTGCCGCGCCAGGATTTGCCGCGCGCGCTCGATCACGCTCATCGGCAAGGCGGCCAGCCGCGCCACTTCGATGCCGTAGCTTCGGTCCGCCGCGCCCGGCTCCACGCGCCGAAGAAACAGGATGCGGTCGCCGGACTCCTTCACGGAAACATGCAGATTCCGCACGCCCTCGAGCTGCGAGGCCAGCTCCGTCAACTCATGATAGTGCGTGGCGAACAGCGTTTTGGCGCGGATGTGCCGGTGAATATGCTCGATTACCGCCCACGCCAACGCCAGCCCGTCGTAGGTTGCCGTGCCCCGGCCGATCTCATCCAGCACGATCAGGCTTCGCGAAGTGGCAGTATTCAGAATCACGGCGGTTTCGGTCATTTCCACCATGAAAGTGGACCGGCCGCGCGCAAGATTGTCCGCCGCGCCGATGCGCGTGAAAACGCGGTCGACGATGGGCAACCGCGCCGATTCGGCCGGAACGAACGAGCCCATCTGCGCCAGAATCGCCAGCAGCGCCGCCTGCCGCAGGTACGTGGATTTGCCGCCCATATTCGGGCCCGTGATCACGGCGATAAACTGGGTTTCGGGATGGAAGTAAAGATCGTTCGGGATGAAGCGCTGCCCGTCTTTTTCGGCGAGCTTTTCGATCACCGGATGCCGCCCGGCTACGATTTTCATTTCGCCGTTTTCGGAAAATCGGGGACGCGTATAGCGGTTTTGCGCGGCCGCTTCCGCCAGAGCCTCGGCCGCATCCAGCTCAGCGACGGCCGCGGCGGTCGCTTTGATCCGCTGGGCGTGCGAAGAGACTAGGACGCGAAGCTGTTCGAAAATCTCCCTCTCCAGCGCCAGGATTTTCTCGTCGGCCTCCAAAATCTCGGTCTCCAATTGCTTGAGCTCCGGCGTGGTGAACCGTTCAGCATTCACCAAAGTCTGCTTGCGCTCATAATCGCGCGGGGCCAGATGCAAGTTCGCTTTGGAGATTTCGATGTAGTAGCCGAAGATGTTGTTGAAGCGCACCTTCAGCGACGCGATCCCGGTGCGCGCTCTTTCGCGCTGCTCGATTTGCGCAAGATAGATCCGGCTGTTTTGGGAAAGGCCGCGCAATTCGTCCAATCGCGCGTCGTAGCCGGCTCGAATGGCGCCTCCGTCGGCGAGACTCGCCGGCGGCTCGTCAGAAAGCGCTTCGAGCAGGCGGCCGCTGGCCTCCGGCACGTCGTCAAGCCGGCTGGCGAGATCGCGAAGGCGTTGAGCTTTTGCATCCGCCAGCCGATTTTTCAGCGAGGGAACGACGGCCAGCGATCGCGCCAGGGCGAGAAGATCGCGCGGGCCGGCCGAGGCCAGACTGATTTTCGAAAGCAGCCTCTCCAAATCGAGAATCGACGCCAAATCTTGGCCGATCTGCGAGCGAAGAATCGCAGAAGCATGCAGTTCTTCGACGGCATCCAGACGCGCGTTTATTTCGGCGGGATCGAGCGACGGCGCAAGCAGCCTGCGCCGCATCAAACGCCCGCCCATGCCCGTGCGGGTGCGGTCGAGCACATGAAGCAGGGTGGCTTGTTTGGATTCGCCGGCAAACAGCGGCTCGACGAGCTCGAGATTGCGGACCGTTGTTGCGTCCAGCACGAGCGCGTCGGAACGGTCGTAGAAAGAAGGACGTTCCAGATGGTCGAGCGCAGATCGCTGGGTCTCGCGCAGGTAGTGCAGAATCGCCGAGGCGGCGCCCGTCGCAAGCGCGCGTCCCTCCAGACCGCATCCGCCGAGATCGAGCAGCCGGAAATGCTCCGATAAGCTGCGAGAAGCGTAGTCCGAATCGAACACCCATGGCTCGACATCCGTGCGCAGACAGGCGAGCGCGAGAGCGGCTCCGGATGGCGCAAGGGCCTCGCGGACATTCAACGTCTCCAGGGCCGTCGGGATCTCCGACAAATCCAGCTCCGTCGCGCCGAATTCGCCGGTGGAAAGATCGACGTGAGCAAGTCCCGCCGACGTCCCATTTGGCATGACGGCAGCGAGATAGTTGTTTTCGTGCGAGCGCAGCACCTGCGAATTCATGGCCGTGCCGGGCGTGACAATGCGCGTCACTTCGCGCTTCACCAGCTTTTTGGCGAAGCGCGGATCCTCCATCTGGTCGCAAATGGCGACGCGATAGCCCTTTTGAATCAGCCGCGCGATATAGTTCTCCGCGGAGTGATAGGGCACGCCGCACATCGGAATGGCCTGGCCCTTCTCCTTATTGCGCGAGGTGAGCGTGATTTCCAGTTCGCGCGCGGCGGTGACGGCGTCTTCGTAGAAAAGCTCGTAAAAGTCTCCGAGCCGGAACAGCAGCAGCGCGTTGGGAACCTGCTGCTTGACGCCATGGTACTGCCGCATGAGCGGCGTAGACGGCTCGCTGGACACCTCTATTGATACACCCCGGCCGCCTTAAAGTCGCCGGCCTTCACAATCGAGATCGCCGATGGGTCCACGCGCTTGCGAAAGGCGGCCGAGATTTGCTCCGGCGTCAACGCCTGGATTTTCGCGTCCATCTGCTCGTCCCATAAGAGCGTGCGGCCGGCCTGCTCCCGCGAAGCAAGGAGCGCAAGGAGCGCCGAATCCTGCGAGCGCGACACGATTTGGGCGTCGCGATACGCCCTTTTGGCCGCCGCGACTTCCTCCGCCGTGAAGCCGCCCTGTAAAGCCTTGCGAAGCTCGTTCAAAAACGACGCCTCTACTTTGGGAGTGTTGGCGGGATTGCTGATAGCGGCCATGGAGAACAACGCGGCATTCCCTTCGGCGGGAGCGGTGAACGACGTCGACACGCTGTAGCTCAATCCTTCGCGGTTGCGAATGCGGTCGGGGATGCGGGCCGTGATGGAGCCGCCGAGCATATAGTTGGCCAGCACCATGGCGGGATAATCGGGATCGTCCTGGGACATGGCGATCCGCAGCCCCGCCTCAAATTGCGCATTGGCCTTATCCGGCGCTTCAATCTTTTCGTTTATAGCGGCCGCCTTTTTGTAACTGCCGGATAGCCGGCGGTACGGCCCAGAGGCGGTCCAAGAACCGAGGGATTCCTGAATGGTCTTCTGTATTTCGGCTTGATCGAACGGACCCACCGCCGCGAAGACGCCGTGAGAAGCGCCATAGAACTGGTCATGAAACTTGCGCACGTCGGCAAGCGTGACGGCGCGCATCGCGGCGAGACGCTCCTCGCGCGGCGGCGTGCGAAGAGCGTCGGTGTTGGAATAGGGAGACAAGTGGCGCTCGATCGCTTCTTGGGCGAGCTGCGCCGGCTCGGTGGGCGCATTCTCCAGCGCGCGGACGCGCTGCGTTTTCACCTGGTCGAAATCAGATTCGGGATACGCGGGCTCTCGCAGAATCTCCACCGCCAGCCGCAACGCCGCGTCGAAATTTCCGGCCGGCGCCTGGAGGGAGGCCGCAACGCTGGCGAGCGAGCCGCCGCCGGCGCCTCCACCGCCTCCCCGGCCCCCGCCGCCCGCGCCGGCGATGCCAATGCGCGCGTTCAGCCGGTCCATCTCTTCCTGAATTTGCTGCCGCGTCTTTCCCTTGGTCCCGCGCATGAGCAGCGCGGCGGCAAGCTGCGCCGCGGCGTTTTTGCCGACCAGAGTTTGCTGATCGCCGAAGTTCAGCTCGATGGAGGCGAAGACCATATGGTTCGCCGTTTGCTTGTTCAGCATCACGACCTTCATTCCGTTGGCCAACTGGCTGCGCTTCACGCGCGCTTCGATGTTGGCGGGAGTTGGATCGAAGGATTCGCCGCGGCTGATGGCGACGTCGCTTTTGAAGTCCTTCAACAGCGGGTTTAGATCCGGAGCATCGGGAACGGCCGTGCGGTCGGGATTTGCGTCCGGGACGAAAAATCCCACCGTCCGATTGGAGGCTTTGAGATACAACTTGGCGACCCGCGCCACGTCCTCGGGAGTTACGTTCTTCAGCCGGTCGTGCTGCAAGAAAGCCAGCCGCCAGTCGCCCTGCGCGATGGGCTCGCTAAGCGCGCGGCCGAACGTTTGCGAGTCGCTCATCTGGTTTTCGAGGTTTCTGAGCAGGCGCGTTTTCGCCCGCTCCACTTCTTCCTTCGACGGCGCCTCTTTCACCACGCTTTCCAGCGTATCGAAAATAATCTGGCGGATTTCCTCTTGCGATTGATCCTTGCTCAAGCTGGCCGAAATTTCGATCAAACCGGGATCGTGGCGAAGCGCAAACGACATATTCACCGAGTTGGCCTTTTTGCTGTCCACCAGCGCCTTGGAAAGCCGCCCCTGCGCCGCGGCGCCGCCTCCCCCGCTCATGATTCCCGCGAGCACTTGCAGCGCCGCCGAATCCGGATGAGCCGCCGCCGGCCCGTGGTAGGCGACGAAAACTTCCTTGCTTTCGCCCACCCGCCGGAGCTCGACAAATCGCTCGCCATCCTGAGGCGGCTCGACGGTGTAAGGCTCTTCGAGCTTGCGGGCGGGCCTTGGGATTCTACCGATGGTGTCCGCGACGTAGGACAGAGCCTTCGATTCCTCGATGCGGCCCGCAATCGTCAGAACGGCGTTATCGGGTTGGTAGTACTTCTTATAGAACGCCGCCAGGCGCTCGACGGGGACGCGCTCGATGTCGGAGCGGGAGCCAATGGTGGATTTCCCGTAGTTATGCCACAGATACGCGGCCGATTCCACGCGTTCCTGAAGGACCTCGCGAGCGTTGTTTTCGCCGCGTTCGAACTCGTTGCGGACAACGGTCATTTCGGTATCGAGGAGTTCCTTGGCCATCTTGACGTTGACCATGCGGTCGGCTTCCAGGCCAAGCGCCCATTTGAGATTGTCGTCGGTGGCGGGGACGGTTTCAAAGTAGTTGGTGCGGTCCTCGCTGGTCGTGCCGTTCCACGACGCGCCGCGATTGACGATCTCGTTCTTGATCTGGCGGCCACTGGTAGTCTGGATAAAGTTCATGTGCTCGAGCAGATGAGCCATGCCCGTTTCGCCATAGCCTTCAAAGCGCGAGCCGACCAGATACGTCATGTTGACGGTGACCTTGGGACTGGCGGGATCGGGATAGAGGAGCACGCGCAGGCCGTTCGGGTAGTCGTATTCGGTGACCCCTCCAAGCGAAGCCTTCTTTTCGACGCCTGGGGGGAGGGTTTGGCAGAGAACGGAACCGGCCAAAAAAGCGGCGGCGATGGCGAGTCGGGTCATGTTTATTTATAACGCGATACGACAGGACCGGACAAGGCTTGAGCCGCGGCCGCGAGATCCCGAATTGGGGTGGTAAAGTGGCCTCTGTCGGCATGGAAATCACCACCATTCATCACATTGCACTTACGGTTACCGATCTGGAGAAGTCCAAAAAATTCTATAGCGAGATCCTTTCCATCAAAGAAATTCCCCGCCCTCCTTTCCCCTTCCCCGGCGCATGGTTTGAACTGGGCGATGGGCAAGAATTCCACCTGATCGTCCACGAGGCCGGCCGCGCCACCTTTCGCGAAAAGCCTCTGGACACCCGCGACGTCCACTTCGCCGTCCGCGTGCCGAACTACCACGCGGCGGTCGAGTTCCTTCGAGCAAAGGGGTATCGCGAGGACATCGGCCTTGACGATCCCCTGCGCATGGTGGTCCAGCCTCGCGCCACCGCCGGTTATCCGCAGATCTACATCTGCGATCCCGACCGGCACGTGATCGAAATTAACGCGGAACGGCTGGAGGATGATGCTTGATGCCCGTCCGGCCTGTAATTTTGAGCGTTTTGTGCGCCGCCGCGGCTAATGCGCAGATCAACGGTCCCGACGGCGCCTTGAACATGCAGGCTATCGCCCAGGCTTTGGGAGTGTCTTGCGATTACTGCCACACGGCTGGCCGCGGCAGCGGCGCGCCGGAGCCGAAGAAAGACGTCGCCCGGCAGATGATCGCGATGACGCGCGATATCAACGCGCGCGTCCAGCAAGCCACCGGCAACGCCTCGGCCAGAGTCGACTGCGTCACCTGCCATCGCGGCGTGCCGATCCCGCGGCAGCTTCCCGACATCCTCGCCGATACGCTCCGCTTAAAAGGAGTGGATGCGGCCATCGCGCAATACCGTGACCTGCGCCGGCGTTACTATGGCCGTCAGGCTTACGATTTTAGCGAAGAGACGCTCGCCAATCTCGCCGACCGCCTTGCGACCGGGAGGCCGGACGACGCCATGGCGCTGATGAAGCTGAACCTTGAGTACTATCCCCAATCCGCGCGCAGCTACGCGATTATCGGCTACGCCTACACGCGCAAGCTGGACGACGATTCGGCCATCGTCTATTACAAAAAAGCGCTTGAAATTGAACCGGATAACGGCGTGATCCAAGGCCGGCTTGCGTCGATCCTGTCCTCAAGACGGCAGCCCAAACCGGACCCGCAGAAATGACCAAATGCCGGAGTTGGGGCCGCGCCTAATCCCGCGATTTCCCGTTGCACAGATCGGTCAGGCAAACGGTTTGATTCGTTGGCGGCGGGATCGGAATGCCCCGATCCTTCATGAGCTTCTCCAGAAGGGCCTCCGTTTCGGGATGCGCGATGGCCGACTGCACTCCCACTCTCACCAGTCCTCGCGCGTAATCCACGGGCTCCCAAGTATGTCCGAACAGCGCTCCCGTAAATGTATCCCGGCTGCCGTTATCGTGAGCATCGAGCTTGGCGCCATGATCCACAAGAATCTGGACGACGGCATTGCGTCCTTTGTGCGCCGCGCCATGAAGCGCCGTGCGGCCGTCTTTATTAACGGCGTTAGGATCGATGCCCAGATCGAGACACATTTTCACGGCTTCCAGATTATCGGCCTCCGACCACTCAAACGTGACGCCCTCCACCCAGCCGATGCCTGAAGCCACCATCAGCGCGGTGTCCCCGTTGGCGGTCTCGATCTTCGGGTCGGCGCCATGCTGAAGCAAAAGCTTCATCACGGGCAGATCCGCCGACTGGGCGGCGCGCAAGAACGGCGTGGCGCCGGCCTCATATAGCCACTGCATGGTGAAAATGGTTCGGGTTTCCGTGCTGTCGCCCTTGCACTCGGCGGCGGTCGATTGGGCGCCGCAAATCCTCCCGTTCACGTCGGCTCCCCGGTCGATCAGCAACTTGATGAAATCGAGGTGGTCCATGTCGGCGGGCCGCACCGGATAATCGCCGCCTTCGATGTTGCGGTTGTCCACCGCCAAATAGAGAGGCGTCCAGCCGCCTTTGTTTTTGATGTTGGGATCGGCCCCGTGTTCCAGCAGATATTTCGCAAGCTGATAATGGCGGTTCTGCACGGCCGTCAGCAGCGGGGTCCATCCATAGCGGCTCGTCTGGTTCACATCCGCGCCGGCCTGCACCAAAATGCGGGCGCATTCCAGGCAATCTTCGCGAGCCGCGAACACCAGCGGGGTGAGCCCGCCTCCGTCGGTGTTCTGCCGGTTTCTCCCAAAGGCGGCTTCCGCGGCGGCGGCGTCCAAGGCGGCGACATCGTCGGGGCCCTGCGCCTGGCCGCGCCCCACCGGCCGGTTTGGCCGCAGGGCGAAATTGCGGTCTTGCGCCGCCCGCTGCTGGACGCTTGGAGCGAGATAGGCCGTTCCGCCTTTATTATCCGGATTCGTCACGGCCATCACATTAGCCCCGCGCTCGACCAGCAGGCGGACGGCCTCCGGGTGCCGCTGCTCCACGGCCCACATCAAAGCCGTGGTGCCGCGTAAACTTTCTTTCGCGTTCACGTCCGCCCGGCGATCCAGCAGGACTTTGATCGCTTCCGTATTGCCGTTGCGGGAGGCGAACATCAGCGGCGTCTCGCCGCGAGGCGATCGCTCATTGGGGTCGGCCCCGGCCGCCAAAAGCTTCTCGATCATGGGGGCGTTTCCGTTGATCGAGGCTAGTTGCAAAGGCGTGGCTCCGTCGCGGTTGGGAGTCTTCACGTCGGCTCCCGCGGCGATGAGCAGATCCGCGGTCGCTAGATCGTTGTTATACGCCGCCCATTGAATCGCCGTCGCTCCGTCCGGCTGCGGAGCGTTCACGTCGGCATTCTGCCTCAGCAGCGCCGCCACGGCCGATTTGTCGCCGCGCATCGCCGCGTCTGCAACCGGGCTGGCCGGTCCCGCCGCCCCATTCGCGCCCAAAAGCAAGGCGCACCAGAAGACAGTCTCTGAAGCTCTCATCACTCCTTAGCTTACAAAAAAACCGGTCCCGATGACGGCGAACCTCTATAATGAAGCAATGCCCGAGCAGCCAGCGGCAAATGCCGGCAGCGCCGCGCCCTTCAGCTTCGAAGCCGGGCTTGAGCAGCTGGAAGCCATCGTCAAGGAAATGGAGTCCGGCGATCTGCCTTTGGAGCGAGCCTTGGAGCTTTTCGAGCGCGGCGCCAAGCTCAGCGAAGCCTGCCGCAAGCAGCTCGAGGAAGCCGAAACCCGCATCGAAATCCTGACGCGCCGCGCTGGCGAAATGCAGCCGCAGCCTTTTCCCAACGCCAAGTGACGCCGGATCGCTACATCGTCCATCAACAGCAGCGGGTGGAGGCCGCTCTGGACCGCGTCGTCCCCCCCGAATCCCAGGAGCCTTCCGTCATTCATCGCGCCATGCGCTACAGCCTGTTCGCCGGCGGAAAGCGCATCCGTCCGCTGCTGGCGATCGCCTCCGCCGAAGCCGTTTTTGAACCGGCGGCCGGCATCGAAACCGCCGCCTGTTCGCTGGAGCTGATCCACACTTACTCGCTGATTCACGACGACCTTCCCGCGCTCGACAACGACGATCTGCGCCGCGGCCGGCCCACTTGCCATAAGGTCTTTGGAGAAGCCATCGCGATTCTGGCCGGCGACGCCCTGCTCACTCTCGCTTTCCAGGTGCTTTCGCAACTCGAATTGGATGCGGAACGCCGCGTGCGCCTGGTGCGCGAGCTGGCCGCCGCCTCGGGCACGGTCGGCGGCATGATCGGCGGCCAGGTCAACGATCTTGAAGGCGAGGGCAAAGCTCCCACACCCCGTTTGCTAGAGTCGATCCATCACGCCAAGACCGGCGCCTTGCTTCGCGCCAGCGTGCGCCTGGGCGCGATCTATGCCGGCGCGGACTGCGAGCAACTTAAAGCGCTGAGTGAATTCGGCAGCCACATCGGCCTGGCGTTTCAGATTGTCGACGATGTGCTCGACGTGGAGCAACCCTCCGAGGCGCTGGGCAAGACGGCCGGCAAAGACGCCCGGCAGCAGAAGATCACCTTTCCGGCCGTCTACGGATTGGAGCGATCGCGCGAGATGGCCGAACAGGAGCGCCTTGCCGCCCATTTGGCGCTGGCCGGTCTCGGGGTACGCGCCCAGCGCCTCAAAAACCTTGCCGATCTCATCGTGCGGCGCCATGCATGAAGGCGCGTCTAGATCAGATTTTGACCGAGCGCGGTCTGGCTGATTCCCGGGAAAAGGCGCGCGCGATGATCCTCGCTGGAAACGTGACCGTGGATGGCCAAAAGGCTGAAAAGCCAGGCCATTTTTATTCCATTGATTGCCGCGTCGAAGTCGCCGCTCCGCCGCCCTATGTCAGCCGGGGCGGCGTCAAGCTGGCGGCGGCCCTCGATCGATTTCGGATTTCCGTTCAAGGTTCGGTCTGCCTGGATATTGGATCTTCCACCGGCGGCTTTACCGACTGCCTGTTACAGCGGGGCGCGGCGACGGTTTGGGCCATCGACGTCGGCCGCGGGCAGCTTGCTTGGAAATTAAGAAACGATCCGCGCGTCGTGGTTCGCGAGGGCGTCAACGCCCGTTACTTGAGTCCCGCCGATTTTCCGCGCTTCGACCTGGCCGTCTGCGACGCCAGCTTCATTTCGGCCACGCTTTTGCTGCCCTCCATGAGCGCCCTGCTCAAGAGCCATGGTGAAATGGTGATCCTGGTGAAACCCCAATTCGAAGTGGGCAGACAGCAGGTGGGCAAGGGAGGCATCGTGCGCGATCCGAAATGGCGCGTCGAAGCCTGCGAGCGGGTTCGCGCCGCGGCCGAAGCCCTCGGCTTTAACGCTGAGATTATGGATAGCCCGATTCTGGGGGCGGAAGGCAATAAAGAGTTCCTGCTGCATGCCTACCATTAGAACGGTCGCCATCGTTTCGAAGCCGCGCAGCGCGCAAGCCGCGCGCATCGTTCCGGAGTTGCTCGCATGGCTTGGCCAACGCGGCGTCGCCGCGCGGCTCGATGAGGAGACCGCCGCATACGCCGGCTCCGGCGCCGGCGTTGCGCGGCCGGAAGCCGTCTGCCAGGCCGGTTTAGTGATTGTGCTGGGGGGCGACGGCACGCTGCTTTCCGCAGCTCGCGCCATCGCCGGCCGCGGGACTCCTATCTTTGCCGTGAATCTCGGCGGGCTGGGCTTCCTCACCGCGATCAAAATCGAAGAGCTTTATCCGCAACTCGAGCATGCGCTCGGCGGAAATCTCGATATCGAGCGCCGCCGCATGCTGCGCACCGAGCTCTGGCGCGGCGGCGTCAAAATCGCCGAATACGACGGCCTGAACGATATGGTCCTCGCCAAAGCCGAAATCGCGCGAATGATCGATCTCGAAGTTCACGTGGACGATGCGTTTGTGTGCGTCTACAAAGCGGACGGCCTTATCGTCTCGACGCCCACCGGATCCACGGCCTACTCGCTGTCCGCCGGCGGACCCATCGTTTTGCCGTCCGTGCAGGCTTGGGCCATTACGCCCGTTTGTCCTCACATGCTGAGCATGCGCCCTGTGATCGTTCCCGACGGCAGCGAGATCCGCATTGACGCGCTCGGCGCCGATCATGCCACCTATTTGACAATCGACGGTCAGATCGGCGAACTTTTGAACCAAGGCGACCGCGTGGTCTGCCGAAGGTCGGAACACTCGGTCAGCCTTATTCGGCCTCCGAACCTGCTGTTCTTCGACGTGCTCCGGGAGAAACTGAAGTGGGGTGGCACATAACCCGGCGCCGCCCGCCGGTACTACGGAAAAATCCTATACAAATTGGCGCATGATTCATTGATTTTCGTGCTGACATCCCGCCCTTTCAGGACAAGATATACGCAAATTCGGGTCATCGGCTCAGCAGAGCGCCGTGCCCCGAGCTTTCGCGGTTGCAGTGTGTCGGAGGAACTTGTCGGATGACAAACACAGAAATACGCCTGTGCGCGCTGGGATTGACCATGGAGTTCGCCGCCCGCGGCGGATGGGCCCAAGCCTCGCTTAATTTCGTCCCCGTGACGCCGTGCCGTATAGCGGACACGCGCGGCTACGGGTTCAGCGGCGTATTTGGCCCGCCCTCGTTGGCTGCTTCTACCGAGCGTGACTTCCCGATCCAAGGCAGCTCCCGCAGAATGCCGTCCACCGCTTTGGCGTACGACCTAAACATAGCCGTCGTGCGACACGGAGTCCCCACCACCCCCACGGCCTATATGAACTACAACTGGACGTGCTATCCGGCGCATGTCGTTAGGGTGAACGGCGTGCAAGTCTACGAGTACTTGCCGCCGCGTAACGATCTCGCCTATGTAGGTCTGTGCCTGACGCAGGCACCCTTTTTCCGCAAGCAAACCGGGGTCTCTGCCTCACCTACTTGACGATAGATGGTCAAATAGAATCAGGGCGACTGCGTCGTCTGCCAAAAAATCGGAACACTCTGTCAGCCTCATAAGGCCCGCGAACCTGCTGATCCTTGATGTGCTCAGGGAAAAGACGTGCTCCGTGAAAAACTGAAGTGGGGTGACACATGAGGCGGATTTCGCTCACAGCCTGGATTCTCATCGGACTTTTCGCCGGAATTGCTTTCGGCGCCGCATTCCCGAAGGCGGCCATGCAACTGGGGCTGCTCGGAACCATCTTTCTTCGCCTGATCAAGTCGATCATTGCGCCGCTGCTGTTCGGCACGCTCGTTTGCGGCGTCGCCGGAACCGGAAACGTCAAAACCATGGGCCGCATCGGCGGCAAGGCGATTCTGTATTTCGAAATCGTCACCACCGTGGCGCTGTTTGTCGGACTGGGCGCCGTGAACCTCGTTCAGCCCGGCGTCGGAGTGGCGCTCCAAAAGGGCGCCCAAACCGGGCTGCAGCAGAGTACCCCCACCGGCCTTGCCCAAATCCTCGAGCACACATTTCCGGTCAGCATCATCGACTCCATGGCCCGCGGCGAGGTGCTTCAAATCGTCGTATTCTCGTTCCTCTTTGGAGCAGCCTGCGCCGCCATTGGCCAAAGAGCGCGAGCCGTGGTCGAGTTTTGCGAATCGCTTTCGGAAGTGATGTTCCGCTACACCAACTACGTCATGCTGTTCGCTCCGCTCGGCGTGTTCGGAGCGATGGCAGCGACCGTCGGCGAGCACGGCCTGCGCGTTTTGGTGAATCTCGGAAAACTGGTGGCCACGCTTTACGGCGCGGAAATTTTTTTCGTCGTAGTGGTCCTCGGCGCGGTGACGGCCATCTTCCGCATCCCGCTCGCCCGCTTCATCGCTCACGTGAAGGGGCCGTTTCTACTTGCCTATTCCACCGCTTCCAGCGAAGCCGCCTTGCCGCTGGCGCTCGAAAACATGGAACGCTTCGGCGTTCCCAAACACATCGTCGCCTTTGTCCTTCCCACAGGCTATAGCTTCAATCTGGACGGCTCGACTCTATATCTGTCGCTGGCGGCGATGTTCGTCGCGCAAGCCGCGGGCGTGCGCGTTCCTTTCGGCACGCAATTGATCATGATGCTGACGCTCATGCTTACGAGCAAGGGCGTGGCGGGCGTCCCACGCGCCTCGCTGGTGATTTTGGCCGGGACGCTTGCAACGTTCCATTTGCCGGTGGAGGGCATCGCCGTCATCCTTGGCGTGGACACTCTGATGGACATGTGCCGCACCTCCGTCAATCTGCTCGGCAACTGCCTAGCGACCGCGGTGGTCGCCCGTTGGGAGGGCGTGGATCTGCGCGCCGCCGAACCGGCTGCCGGCCTGCGCGAGACCGCGGCGGCCCGCGGCTGAAGCCCGGGCCGAAAAGTTGCGCCAAAGATCCACCGGAGGCGAGTAATCCTGATATGATTAAAAACCGGAATCGCAATTGTTGACGCCGCCGAGCCTACTTGGCGGCGAGAGGAGCGATCATGGCGAATCGTGAGAAAACTTCCCTTGGCCGGCGCGGCTTTTTGAAAAACGCAGCGGCCGGAACCGCGGCGCTGGTCGCCACAACTCCGCTGGCCGAAGCGCAAGCCCCCAACACCCGCGCGGCCGATCACGGCGGAGCCTCATCCAACGGCGCGCCGCCCCCCTCTCCGTCGCAGATCGACCGCGACGCCGGAAACGTCCGGCCGCCGGCGGTGACGCGCGCGATTACGCGGCCCGGCTCCGATCTCATGGTGCAAACGCTCCGCGATCTCGGCGTCGAGTATGTCGCCGCAAATCCGGGGTCGAGTTTCGAAGGTCTGCAAGAGTCGTTGATCAACTACGGCGATCCACCCAATAAGATGCCGGAGTTCATCACCGCCCTGCACGAAGAATCCGCGGTGACGATGGCGCATGGCTACGCCAAAGCCGAAGGCAAGCCGATGCTAGCTCTGCTCCACGGCACCATCGGGGTCCAGCACGCCGCCATGTCGATCTACCAGGCATATTATGACCGCGCGCCCGTCTTGATGATCGCGGGGAACGATCCCGATTTCATCGCGGCGCATACCGCTCACGACATGGCGGGCATTGTGCGAAGCTACACCAAATGGGACTCCGAACCCAAGACGCTCGATGAGGCTCTGCGCGCCATTCAGCGCGGCTACAACGAAGCCATCACGCCGCCCATGGGCCCAACCTTGGTTGTCATCAGCACGGAACTGCAAAAGGATAATGCTCCCAGCGCGACGGTTCCCGCCTACAAGCCGCCGCAGTTCGTCACCATCGACGCCACGCAAGCCAAAGAGATCGCGAAAGCTCTGCTCGAGGCCCGTAATCCGCGCATCGCGGTGGGGCGCCTCCGAACGCCCGAGGGCGTCAAGCGCGCGGTGGAGCTTGCCGAGCTCGTTGCGGCCTCCACTAGCACGGCCGCCACCAACGGCCCCATGAGTTTTCCGCAGCGTCATCCCCTGTGCGGTCCGGGCGCGGAGGCGAATTACGACTATACGCTCGGCCTTGAAACCAGCGCTCCGCAGGCCTCCATAATCGGGCCGCAGTTGTCTAAAATCGTTCCGCAACGCGACACGGTCCACATCGGCTTCGGCGGACTCACCGGCGGGAACGGCCGGGGCGCGGGAGCGGGCCGCGGCGGCAGAGGCGCCGGCAAGAACGCCCCGAACGCGGCGCCGATTGAGGCCGACGCCGAGGCTAGCCTGCCGCTCATCATCGAACAGGTGAAGAGCCAGATGACTTCGGATCAGAAGGCGCGGATTCAGCAGCGCGCCGCTAAGCACGCCGCGGCCAACCACGAGGCTCGCATCGCCGCCCTTACCCAAGCCGTGGAGAGCAAGAAAGCCGGATGGAACGCCACGCCCATCAGCACAGCGCGCATCTACGCCGAGCTTTGGCCGCTGATCATGAATGAAGACTGGTGCTTGTCTTCCCCCAGCAATTTCTCCGGCGGGCATAACGCCCAACTCTGGGATCACAACAAGCCCTATAGTTACCTGGGAGGCCAGGGCGCCGGAGGCATGGGATATGGCGCGCCGGCTTCGGTGGGCGCGGCGCTCGCCGCCAAGGCCCGCAATCGCATCGTCATCAATGTACAAACGGACGGCGATCTCAATTACGCCCCCGGCGTTCTATGGACCGCCGTGCACCACAAGCTTCCCATGCTCACGGTCATGCATAACAACCGCGCTTGGCACCAGGAGTTTATGTTCATCGAATATATGGCGGGCGTTCGGGGCCGGGGCGGCGACCGCGCGCACATCGGCAGCACGCTCCGCGATCCCTTCCTCGACTACGCCAAAATGGCCGCGGGCTATGGCATGGCCGCCGAGGGTCCCATTACCGATCCCAACAAGCTTTCCGCCGCCTTGCGGCGCGGCGTCGCCTCGGTAAAACGCGGGGAGCCATATTTGATCGACGTGATCACTCAGCCGCGCTAAAGGATCAACCCGTATGAAGACGTTAGCGTGTTTTGCTCTGGCGGCGGCGATGTTGAACGCGCAAGGCCAAGGCCGGGGAGGCAAGGGACGCGCCGCGGCCGAGCCCGCCAACAATCCTCCTCCCACCAGCCCCGTAACCGGCAATGCAGCCAACGGCAAGGCTCTCTACTACGCCTACGGCTGCTACGCCTGTCATGGCTACAACGGCGAAACGGGAGCCCGGCCGTTCGTAGGGCGTTGGGGAAACCTCGCCACAGAGCAAACCTTTCTCTCGTTCCTCCGCGGCCGGGCCAACGTCGCCCCGCTCACTCCCTCCAGCTCCATGCCGAACTTCTCCCAGGCGTCCTTGTCCGATAAACAAGCCAAGGACATTTACGCCTATATTCGAACGTTCAAAAGCTCCGCCCCGGCCGATCTGAAGAATGCGCCCGCGCTAACCGCCATCCTGGACGCGGCCAAGCACCAGAACTAGCGCAACGGTCTCAAATCGGGCTTCTCTCGCGCCTCGATTAGTCACTTGCCCCTACTAACTCCAAAAACGCCTCCGTCGCGTGGCTGAGAGCGCGGCGAGCCGGGTATACCAGCCGGATCTTGCGCTCTACTTCCAGTTCCTTCACCTTGATTTCGCGCACCATGCCGCGGCGCAGTTCCTCCTCCACGCACATGCGCGGCAGGAACGCGACGCCCTCATTGCGCTCCACCATTTTGCGAATCGCTTCCACGGTAGGCATCTCCAGATCCATGTGAAGCGGCGCCTTGTGCCGCTGGAATTCGCGGATCACCATGGCCCGATAGGGCGAAACCACGTTGTGGGCGATGAAGGTCTCTGAACCCAACTCCGCAATCGATACTTCGTCCCGCCACGCCAGCGCGTGCTGCGGAGAAACGATGAAGGCCAGATGATCCGTGTAGATCACGCGCGACACCAGCCGCTCGTCTTCCGGATCGTATGTCAGGATGCCCAGCTCCAGCCCGCCGTCTATCAGCTCGGCTGGAATTTTGCTTGAGAGGCTCCGCCGAACCTGCACGCGGATGCGCGGATACTTTCGCCGGTACTTTTCGATGTGATCGAGAAGATACAGCGTCGAGGATTCGTTCGCCCCAATAATCAAGCGGCCCGCGGATTTGTCCCGCAACTCCGCCAGCGCATTCTCCAAATCGCCTTGAAGGCTTTCGAACCGCTTGGCATAATCCAGCACAATGCGCCCGGCGTCGGTCAGCAGCAACTCCTTAGCCGAGCGGTCGATCAATTTCTCGCCCAGCGCCTGCTCCAACCGCTGGATCGAAAGCGATACGGCCGGTTGCGTCCGCAGCAGTTTCTCGGCGGCCCGCGAGAAGCTCTTCTCGCTCGCCACCGTCAGAAAGACTTTTAGCGAGTAAAGCTCCATAAGGATTCATTATAGAACCCCAGGGGACTATTCAGGCGCTAAATACACCTTCGCAACAGCGCGGCGCTTTCGTCTCGGCGGCGGCTTGGGATTCCCCGATGGAACGTCTCCCCTTGCCCTCGGGGGTAGGCGGCGCTTACGGCTTCACGGCCGGAAGCTTGGTTTGGTCTCCGGTGTTGATGCACATGGGATGGCCGAATCCGCTCTTGCTGATTCCCGTGCCGCCATTCGGGTTGGCCGTGATGTCGTAGACGATGTTGTCCGGCCGCGCGCTGTCTCCCGATACTCCGGCTACGTTGCCAAGGTGGTCGAGATTCAGGTTATTTCGCGTCCGCCACGCCACCATGTGATCCGTGCAAGACGTGTCGCCGCTCACACCGATGCCTCCGACCACTACTCCCCCGGGACCGTACAGCGCCAGTCCTCCGCCGAAAACGTTCACTCCGCCGATTCTGAAGCCCACCATCGGATCGATGGCCGTGCCATTACGGTCCGGCGAGCCGGCATAAGCCACGTTCGGATTCACGGGATTGCTCTCCTGCAAGCCGAAGAGACTGCCGCCGGGCTGGACCGCCGAATAAAGATTCGCCGTGGACAGCGCCAATCCGCCCGCCTGGCCCTTGCCGTTGCTGAAGGAGCCGGAATCCAGACTGAATGCATTGGCCGTGTTGGCCTTTTGCGCGGAAATCACCCGGCTGCCGGGCCACTGGCCGGTTCGGTCGTTGCCGGTGAAGGCCACCGCGCACACCACTCCGTCCCGGTCTACAATCGTTCCCCACATCTGATTGTTTAACCCGCTGTTTTCGGCTTTGACCGCCGCCATCAGCGCCGCCTTCAACTGCGTATAGCCGGGAAGATTTCCGCAATTGTTGAACGGAGCGGGCGTGGTCTGCCCGCTCGCCGTCGATGCCATGACGGCGCAAGCCGCAAAGGCCGCCGCCAACTCAGGTAGGGATTTCCTTGACATGATTGTTCCTCCGCTTTGAATTGAGTGCGCGCAAGCGCATCGTCGCATTGTACTACAACACAAGAGCAAAAACTCAAGCCAAGGCCGCCTTTCGATCGCCGACTACAATGAATCCATGGCTCTTTCTCCCGGAAAGCTAAAACATCTCAAAGCCCTATCCACCAAAAACGCGATCATCGCCGCCGCCGCCATGGACCAGCGCGGCAGCCTGAAAAAAGCCATCGCCTCGGCGAAAGGCGTGGATCAAAAGGCCATCACTCCGGAAATGATGTCGGAGTTCAAAACGGCCGTGGTGCGCGTACTGACGCCGTACGCCTCCGCCATCCTTCTCGATCCCGAGTACGGCTTAGACGCAGCCAAGGCGCGGGCCGCCAATGCGGGCCTCCTGCTGGCCTATGAAGAGAGCGGCTACGACAACACCAAACCGGGCCGCCTGCCCGATCTGCTGCCCCACGTCTCCGTGAAGCGCATCGTCGAGTTGGGCGCCGACGCCGTCAAAATCCTGATCTACTACACTCCGTTCGACGATCCGCAAGTCAACGACATCAAGCACGCCTTCATCGAGCGCATTGGCGCGGAGTGTGAATTCCACCAGATTCCCTTCTTTTTGGAATTCGTCGGCTACGATCCGAAGGGCGGCGGCGAAAAGAGCCTTGAGTTCGCCAAACTAAAGCCGAAGATCGTCACCGAAAGCATGAGGGAATTTTCCAAATCCCAGTACCACGTGGACGTCCTGAAAGTGGAGATTCCCGTCAACGCCGAGTTCGTCGAAGGAAGCGCCGCTTTCAAGGGCGAGAAAGCTTACACCCGCTCAGAAGCCTTAGAGCATTTCCGCAACGCCGCCGCGGCTGCGGCCAAGCCCTTCATCTACCTGAGCGCGGGCGTCGGCAACGCGCAGTTTGTCGAAAGCCTCCAGATGGCCGCCGAAGCCGGGACCGATTTTTCCGGAGTCCTGTGCGGCCGCGCCACGTGGAAAGACGGAATGCCCATCTATGGCGCTAAAGGCGTGAAAGCCCTCGAAGACTGGCTCGCCACCGAGGGAGTAAAAAATATCAATGCCGTGAACGACGCCCTCCGCGGCGCCGTGCCGTGGACGAAAAAGCTCGGCGTGGCCGCCGGAGTATGATCAGCCGGCGGCCGGCGCTTTCGCCGGCGCGGGAACGCAGAGCCTGGCGTTCGCCATGACCACGCGCCATTCCCGAATCTCCACCTTCTCAAAGACGCCCGCTTGGGTGAACGGATCGTCGCGCAGCATCGCTTCGACTTCCTCCGCCGAATTGGCTTCGTAGACGAGGATTCCGCCGCGATCGTCGGCGAACGGCCCGCTGATCGCCAGCCGCCCCGAATCGAGCAGCGTCTTCAAATACTCCCGATGGGCCGGCCGTGTGGCGGCGATCTTGGCCGTATCGGCCGTATACTCGATCATCGCGGCGAATTTCATGTGCTTTTCTACTTTACCTCGATCGTGTAAGGCATCAGCTCGAGAATGCCCCCACGCGCCAGCGACGCGATGGGCAGATTCCCGGCCACCGTGCGGAGCTTCCGCTCGATCTCGGCGTCGATTTCCGCGTCGGCCGAGCTTTTTTGCAGAAGCAGCTCCAGCAGCGTCTTTCTCTGGGGATACGCCACCAGCGTTACCTTTTCCGATGGTCCGATCTTAGCTTTCTCTTTGACCAGCTCCACGGCTTTATCCAAGCCGCCCAGATCGTCCACGAGGCCATTCTGCTTGGCCTCGGTTCCCAGCCACACCCGCCCTTGGCCTAACTCATCGATCTTCTGGAAATCGCGCTTTCGCGCTTTCGCCACGCGCTCCACAAAATCCCGATAGAACACGTCGATCTCGTTTTTCAGTTTGTCGCGCTCGGCCTGAGTCAGGGGGCCGTTCACCGAATCGATGTTGGCGAAGCGCCCGCGGGACAAATACGATTGGGCCAATCCGATCTTTTCGAATAGCCCCTTTAAATTGGCCCGCCCGAAAAAGACTCCGATGGAGCCGGTGAGCGTGTTGGGATACGCCACGATCGGGCTTCCTGTCATGGCGATGAAGTATCCGCCCGAAGCCGCCAAATCGGACATGGAGATGACCGTCGGCTTTTTCTGGCTCAACACTTTGGCTTCGTGCAGGATATCGTCCGACGCAATGCCGTCGCCGCCGGGCGAATTGATGCGCAAGATCGCGGCCTGAATCGAGGAATCGTTTTCCACTTCGCGGATCGTCTTCACCATGCGCGTCGCCGTGATTCCGGTGGCAGAGACGTCATCGGTCGTCGATCCGCGCGTTATATCGCCGTCGCCCGTGATAAAAGCGATGCGCTTGCCCGAAGGAGCGGCCAGGGCCCGCAGATAGGTTTTCTCCTTCACCGGAGTCAAATTCCCAAGCGCTGAATTGAGCTTGCCCCACATCTCGTCTTCGAAAATCAGTCCGTCCACGAGGCCGGCATCGAGCGCTTCCTTGCCCACGAACGGCCCTTCGTCGATGGCCGCGCGCACCTGCGCCAGAGTCTTCTTGCGGCCCTCCGCGATCACCGCAATCGCATCCGAGAAGTATTGGTCCAGAATCTCGTTGTTGACCTGGAGCGTCTCGGGCGTGGGCGAGGTGCGGGTGAACATGTCCGGCGCGTCCTTATACCGCCCGATTTTCTCGAACTCCATGTCCACGCCAAGCTTGTCCAGCGTTCCTTTGAGGAAATACATCTCGGCGCGCAGGCCCTTCACATCGAGCTCGTCGGTGGGCGTCATAAAGATCTTGTCGGCTGCCGAGGCCACATAATACTCGCGCATGCCAGCGCCTCGCAGATACGCATACACCGGTTTGCCGGATTTCCGGAACGCCACAATATCGCTTCTGAGTTCCTGGAGTTTGGCCCAGCCCGCCGTAAGGTTGCGAGGCATGATCACCAGCGCCTTGATGCGGCCGTCGGAGGCTGCGTCGTGAAGCATCCGCCACGCTTCCAAAACCGTAATCTGCTGCTCGGTCTGCAACAGCGGCAGGCTCAGTTCCACCGGCGCCTGCTCGGGAACATCGTCTTCCAAGCGCAGGACCAGAGCGGAGTTGCTCGCCACCGCCGCCGGGCGCCCCTGGCCGATGCGAATCATCGCGAACACAACCATCACGCCCACCAACGCCGCAAATGCCAATCCGATCAGAAACCCAAGCAGGAATTTTCCCATTGTCAGCCTCGTTTTCCAGTCTAAGTCACCAAGCGCGCAAAGCGGACGTAAGTCCGCCTCCGGAAACCCAGGGCGCATGCCGCCCGGCGCCGCTCTGTTTTCGGAAAACGGTTTTATGGAAGCGGCAGAAAGTTTGGAGAATTGTGACGGGAATGAAGAGCCGAAAGCGGCCGGCGTCTCGTGAGAGCCCGAAAAAACGAACCCAACTTCAACTCCGCCGCGCCTTGAGGGGTCCCGGCTTTACCCGCCACGATAAGCCGAACCCTGCGGCCGGCGGCTTAGTCCGCCAAATGTCCCATCTTCTCGCGCTTGACACGCAGGTAGCCGTCGTTCGCCGCGGTCGGCGGAGCGGCCGCCGAAACGCGCTCGGCCACGCGAATTCCCGCCTGTTGGAGCGCCTCGATCTTCGCCGGGTTGTTGGTGATGAGCCTGACTTCCTTCACTCCAAGCTGTTTCAGAATGGCGCCCGCCAACTGGTAGGCGCGAAGATCCGCTTCAAAGCCGAGTTGCTCATTGGCTTCCACCGTGTCCGCGCCCCGATCCTGAAGCTGATAGGCCCGGAGCTTGTTCAGCAAGCCAATGCCGCGGCCTTCCTGATGTTCGTAAATCAACAGGCCGCGGCGCTCTTTGGCGATCGCTTCCAGCGCGAGCTCCAACTGGGCGCGGCAATCGCAGCGCAGGCTGTGAAAGACGTCGCCGGTCAGGCATTGAGAGTGAATGCGGACCAGCGGAGGAGGGGCGCCCTCCAATTGCCCCATTTTCAGAACAACCGCTTCTTCCGCCTGGGAGCCGGCGCCGGCGCCCTCGAAGCCATAAATGCGGAAATTGCCGAAGCGGCTGGGAAAATCGGCTTCCGCCACCTGGCGCGCGTCAAATGCTCGGAACATGGAAAAAGCAGGCGAGTAATTTCATTATAATGGCCGCAGTGCCCGTATCCCACGCTCCCGAACAGCACCTGGTGATTTTGTTGGTGAAGCTGGCGGTGGCGGCGTCTTTGGCCAGCATTCTCACCCGCTCGGGGCGCTTCCAGCGCATGCTGATGCGCGAAGAGCGCACGCTGGGCCAGCGCGCGCAAATGGCGCTGGTTTGCGCGCTCATCTTCGGAGCGGGCGTCGCCACTCGCGTGGTCACGCAAATCACACACGATAATTACCAAGCCGTCGATCTCGGTCTTGAGGCCAGCATCGCCCTGGGGCTTTTGGGCGGCTACGTCACCGGCCTGCTCTCCGGCGCGCTCATCTCCATTCCCGCCATGCTGGACAGAGAATTGATGACCCTGCCTCTGTGGGCCGCCGCCGGCGCGATGGGCGGCCTGCTCCGCGATCTGGCGCCGGATAAAGAATACATCTGGCGATTTTTCATCTTTCCCGACCAGGCCCTGCTGCGCCTAGTCCGGAAGCGGGAGCTGCGTTTGCCGCTGTTCAGCCTGGCTTGTTCGGCCTCGATCCTGCTTGCCGAATTCCTGCGCTCTTTTGTCGCCGGGCGCTTCGGACGCCATGGCGTCTTTGCGCTTCAGCAAAAGTGGACTGACGCCGGGCCGTGGATGACCGTGGCCATTTACGCAACGACGCTTTTCGCCACCGCTCTCCCCATTAAGGTATGGAACAGCAATCGCAACGAGAAGAAACTGGAAGAGCAACAGAACCGGCTGGTTGAAGCGCGCCTGGCCGCGCTCAGCAGCCAGATCAATCCGCATTTCCTGTTCAACACGTTAAACTCCGTCGCGGCGCTGATTCGAATCGATCCGGAGCAGGCGCGCCAGGTGGTCCATCGCCTCTCGAAGATCCTGCGCGTGCTTCTTCGCCGCCACGAGAACATGACCACGCTCCGCGAGGAACTCGCCTTTATCGACGATTACCTCTCCATTGAAATGATCCGGTTCGGCGATAAATTGCAGGTGCGCAAAGAAATCGATCCGGGGACGCTGGATATGGCCGTGCCCAGCATGCTCTTGCAGCCGCTGGTGGAAAACAGCATCCGCCACGGCATTTCCTCAAAAGTTTCCGGGGGCGTGATTCGGCTCCGCAGCCGCATGGCCGGTTCGCGCTTGCAGATCCTGGTGGAAGACGATGGAATTGGCATCCCGGAAGCCAAGCTGGCTACGCTGTTCGAGCATGGCATTGGCGTCAACAACGTCAATCAGCGTCTGAAGGTGCTCTATGGGAGCGGTTACCGGATGTGGATCGATAGTCACGTGGGAGAGGGAACCACCACGGGCATAGAGATTCCCCAGCAGCCGGTTGTTAACGTAGTGGAAGTCGAATCGCTCGCGGGCAGCGGTTAAGCCTGCAGGAAACTAAAGGAGCATTTTGAGCCCATTGAACTCGTTACTCCTGCCTCGCCTCGACGGCATGCCGAGCACTATTGCGGGCCGCACCCGGCGCGTCTACGACGCGCTGTCGTCGGTGTATCCGGCCAGCACGTTTCTGTTCCATTCCCGCGCCCATGCGTGCGCGCTGCGTTCCTCCGGCATTCGCAACGGCATGCGCGTGCTGGAGGTCGCCACCGGCAGCGGCGAAATGTTTCGCCGCCTGGTGCGCGCCAACCCCGACGGAAAAACCTTCGGCCTTGATCTGTCTCCTAAAATGGCCGCCCACACCCTGCGCCGGGCGCGCATGGAGTCTCCTCGGGCCGAGGCCCATTGCGGAGCTGTCGACGTCCGCGATCTCCCGTTCCGCGACAGCGCTTTCGACGCGGTGATGTGCTGCTATTTGCTCGAATTGCTTTCCCGCGACGACATCGGCCGCACCCTCCGCGAAATCGTCCGGGTGCTGCGGTCCGGCGGCAGGTTCTCGCTGGTCGTAATCGGCCAGAATGTCAAGCTATTCAACCGCCTGTACGGCGTGTGCGGTTCGCTTGCGCCGGCCTTTTGGGGCCGCCAGGTGGAGCACGACGTGCCGTGCATGATGCGCGAAGCCGGGCTGCGCATCGTCTCCGACCACTTCGTCCGGCAGGGCTTTTATCCCTCGCGCGTGCTGGCGGCGCGAAAGCGGTAGCCTCCGCGGGCGCAAAACCCGCTGGTCGAAAATCGCCCTCAGGCCGAGGTCTTCAGGATCAGCCGCCGGTCCAACTGAAACGGCTCGGGCGCGGACCAGGCCATTTCGGTATATTCCGAGTGCGTCGGGTTGAGCAGCACGTTGAATTCGATCGGGACGATCACGCTTGGCACGCGAAGGGCCAGGGCTTGTCCCGCCGTCGCCCAGCGCCGGCCGTATCGCCGCGTCGCATCCAGATCCGCCAGATCGCCGCGGAAATCCGCCGCCTCCGGCGTCTCCTTCAATTCCGCCCAGCTATAAACCAGATCCATGGGAATTTGATTGGGAGGCAGATGAACCAGAAGCTCCAGGCAAGCCAAGGAAAGCGCCGAGGCGGCATAGAGCATCGGCGTTCCGGCGGGATTCCAGCGTCCCGGGTAGAGCAAAGACCCTCCAAAATCCGCCGCCGTCCTCTGCGCCCGATGCAGCCGGAAGATTCGCATGCCTAGCTGAAGAGTCCGTAATCGATGCGGCCGAGAATCGTCAGCACTTCGCGCTGCTTGGCCGGATCTCCCGAGTTCGCGTATTGCTCCGGCGTGGCGCCTTCCAGAACCGGCAAGGGCGTCCGCAGCCACTGAGCCGCCAATTCCTCGCTGCCGAACACCTCGATCGCGCGCGACTGAATGGCCTCCGCGCTTGGGTGCTCCAACTGAAATCGTTGTTCGGGAAGGGGCGTGGCGCCGGGCGTGGGGGCCGTCTTCATGGATTCATCCCGCCGTCTGCGGTGCGGCCGGCGGCCTCCGCGCGGCAACGCGCGCCAGCCGCCGCACAGGAGCCAAGGCCGGCTCAAAGATGCGCGAGATGCGCTCCTTCAGATCTTCAAACACCTGATCGGCCGGCCGGCTCGCGTCGATGACTTCGAATCCATAGGGCTCGGCCAGCCGGTCGAAGACCTTAATCAAGCGCGTTTGATAGCGCACGAAGCTTTCGTACATGTCGGCTCCGAATCGCAAATCCATCCCGCTTTCCCAGTAATCGAAAGCGCCCTTGCCCACGACCACCCGCGAAATCAGGTCCTTCACGTCGGCTCTAAGATAAAACAGCTTGTGTGGGGCAAGCGCGAAGCCAGCCGTCCGCTCAATCCAGGCGCGGTCTTCCCCGCGCGCGATGGCCCGCGCCATGATCGAGAAGATATAGCGATCCGTGAGCACCACGAAGCCGGCGCGCAACGCGGGAATAATTTCGTTTTCCAACCGGTCGGCGAAGTCGGTCAGGTAAAACAGCGTCATGGTGACGGGCCCCAGGGTGTTGCCTTCTTTGGCTCGCCGGATGCCTTTGCCCGCCAAAGCCGAACGCGCCATGCCGGTATCGAGGACCGCGTGCCCCAACTCTTCGAGCCATGGCCGCAGCCGCGCCACCTGCGAACTGCGCCCCACCGCGTCCGGCCCTTCGATCACGATCAGCTTGCCTTGCAGTTCTTCGTAATCCACGCCCGGCAGAGGAGTCCGGTAGAAGGCGAGCGGAGTGCGATTGATCCCTCGCGCCATCACCGGCGGCGTCCTATGAACGGGGCCCTCCGGCCGGGCGCCGCGCTCCGCCAGCCTTCCAGAAACGGGCTTCTCCACGGAGGCAGGCCCGGACGTACGGGCGGCGTTTCCGGACTCGCCAACAGCCGCGCCGGCCCTGCGCCGCTTAGGCGATAGCCCTGCCAACCGGCGCCTCCATTCCCAGCACCTCCGGCGGACGCGTCCGTCCGATCTCCTTGAGCACGATCCGCCTCATTTCCCTCTGCTGGGCCTCAATCGATTTCGTGGCGTCAATCACGTGAAAGCCCATTTCGTCGATCATCGATTCGTATTCCACAAGGATTCGTCCCTGGAACATGCGGAAGCTCTCCTCGATATTGCGGCTGAAACCCACGTCCATCCCCGCCTCGTAGTATTTCAACGCGTTCCTTCCGCCCAGAATCCGCCCCAGGGAAACCTCCAGCGGAACTTTGAAATAAAACGCCAGGTTGGGCTGCACCGCGAACCGGTATAGATTCCGCACCCACGCCGGATCCACTCCCCGCACCACGTCGCGCGCGAAAGCCGTGTAGGCGTAGCGGTCCGCGCACACCACCGCCCCCGCCTTGAGCAGCGGCAGAATATAGCGCTCCAAGCGATCCGCGAAATCGGTGGCGTGAATGAGGCTGAACGTGGTGGGCGTGAACATCTCCTTCTTCTTGCCGCGCCGCGTCGTCTCGTGCACCAGCGGCGAAGAATTCCACTCGCTGAAAGCCACCGCGTAGCCGCGCAGCCGCAGCCATTGCGCCAAAAGAGAGAGCTGGGTGGATTTCCCCGACCCGTCGATGCCTTCCACGACGATCAACCGTCCGTTAAAACGCTGGGGGAGAAAAAGGGGCATCGATCCCTTTATGATAGCCTTTGCCGCCGCCTTGGAAAGTTAACCTGAAAACGGAACGCAACTGACGACCGACGACCGCCATGCCCCGTTACGCCGCCATCGATATCGGCAGCAACTCGATTCGAATGCTCGCCGCTGAAGCGAGCCCCGCCGGAGACTTCCGGCCGCTGGCGGCCTCGCGCCGCGTGGTCCGTCTGGGCGAATCGGTTTTTCGCGAGGGCCGTCTGGACGCCGCGGCTATGGATGAAGCCTGCGACGCGCTGGCCGAAATGGCCGCTAGCTATCGCAAGCTCGATATTTTGGCCATGCGCGCGGTGGGGACTTCCGCCCTGCGCGACGCCTCCAATCGAGCCGAGTTTCTGGCCCGCGCGGCGCAGATTCTGGGCACGCCGGTCGAGGTCATCTCCGGCCTGGAGGAGGCCCGGCTGATCCACCGCGGCGTTCAGGCGCGCTGGCCTCAGGGCAACCGCCGGGTGTTGATTACAGATATCGGCGGAGGCAGCGTGGAATTGATTCTCAGCGAAAACGGGCATTTCACCGACGCTTTCTCCAAACCTTTGGGCGCAGTCCGGCTGACCGCGATGTTCCTCAAAAGCGACCCTCCCGACGCTCGGGAGCTGCAACGCATGCAGCGCTACATTCAGGAGAGGATTGCAGGGGCCGTGAAGCGGCTCTCCGGGACGCATATCGACCGGATGGTGGCCACTTCCGCCACGGCGGCCGCCGCGGTTTGCGCGGTCAACGGCGTCCGGCGCTCCAAACGCGACGTCGCCGATCGCTTCCTGGCCACCACCGCCCAAATTCGCCAACTCTATGCGGACGTCTCGCGCCGCGATCTCCAGGGCCGCCGCTCCCTTACCGGGATCGGCCCCCGGCGCGCCGAAATCCTCGTCGCCGGAGTGGCGGTGCTGCGCGAAGTGATGCAGGAATTGGGGCTGCCCCGCCTCTACTACTCCATGGCCGGAGTTCGGGACGGCGTCATCGCCGATCTGGCCAGCCGCCGCATGGATCAACTGGACGCCGATCAGCGGCATTTGGTCCAAGCCATCGGCCGCCGCTACGGCGTCTCGGCTCAGCATGCCCGTAAGGTCGCCCAACTCGCCGCCATGCTGTTTGAATCCCTCCACGCCCTCCACTGCCTGCCCCCCTCGTATGGCCGCATCCTCGAGGCCGCCGCCTATCTCTACAACATCGGCCACTATGTAAATGATTCGCGGCATCATAAGCACTCGCTCTACCTGATCCTGAACACCGATATGCCGGGCTTCTCCGATCGGGAGCGCCAGACCATCGCCAATTTGAGCCGGTATCATCGAAAGTCGATGCCCCAGCCGTCTCACATGGATTTTCAGATCCTGGAGCCGGAGGACCGCAACGCCGTCGTTCTGCTCGCCCCGCTGCTGCGCCTCGCCGTGGCTTTCGATCAAAGCCAGGAACAAAAGGTAAGCCGTATCGAGACCACGATTCAGGATCGCGCGGTGGAAATACGCCTGGTTTCCGATGGCGACACCGATATCGAGCAATGGCACGCGTCGCAGGTCGCCAATGTTTTTCACGAAGTATACGGCCGCCAATTGACCATCCGGGCCAAGCGATGAACAGCGCAAGCGCGCGTTTAAAGAATTATGCGGAGGCCAAGCTGGGGGAGCGCCACAAGAAAGTCATCTCCACTCTGCGCCGCGCCTCGAAAGATTGCCAAGACGCGGACAACATTCACGACCTGCGCGTGGCGATCCGCAGGTTCACCCAGGCGCTTCGCGTGTTTAGAGACTTGCTCGATCGCGGCCGCCTTCGAAAAATGCGCCGGCGGCTGAAGATAATCATGGATCTCTGCGGAGCGGTCCGCGACTGCGATGTGGCCTTGGCGGTGCTTCGCGCGGCCCGCGTTCCGGCCGCGGCTCCCGCCTACAAGCGCGTGCGCAAAATTCGATGCCGCACGGCGCGCGATCTTGCGCGTTTGCTCAGCCCCTCGCGGGCCGCCAAAATAGAAAAATGGACCGATTGGCTGAAAGCTAAACCAAGCCGCTCGGAAACCCTAAGGTCCGTGGCCCGGCGCAGCCTGGCTCTCCTGGCTGCCCAGTTCTTCCAAGCGCGCCGCGTTGCAGCGAAGCCGGCCGCCTCGGAGCGAGAAATGCATCGATTCCGCCTCGCGGCGAAGCGCCTTCGCTACACCATGGAGATCTTCGGTCCCCTTGCCGGCCCCCAGTGGAAACGGCAAATCGAAGAGATCCGCGGCTTGCAAGAGCATTTGGGCGCGGCCAACGATTGCGTGGTGGCGCGCGAACTGACGAACCACTCCCATGCCGCGCTGCAAGCGCTGCTTCGCCAGCGCATCGCCGCCTTCCGCCAGTTTGTCGAAAGCCATTTTTCAACGGCGGTCGAGCACGCCTGGCTTGCCCGGTTGAGGAAAATTTGAATAGGCCACCGAATGAACATCTACATCCTTCGCCACGGCATCGCCGAAGATCGCGACTGGGGCAAATCAGACGCCCTCCGCCAACTCACCAAGCAAGGCAAACGCGAACTTCGCGCCGTTTTGCAGCGGGCTCGCGCCGCCGGCGTCGGCCCCGACACGATCCTGACCAGCCCTTTGACGCGGGCCCTCGAAACGGCCCGCATCGCCGCGGAGGAATTGAATTGCCAGCGCCTCGTGGAGGCAAAGGAGCTCATGCCCGAAGTAGCCCCGCCCCAGCTTTGGAAGGAAATCCGCGCCCAAAATCGGGTGAAAAACCTCATGCTGGTGGGGCACGAACCCCAGCTCAGCCGCCTGGCCGGTTTCCTGCTGGAAGCGCCGCTCTCCGTCGACCTGAAAAAGGGCGCTCTGCTGAAAATCGCCGTCCAGGACGTCAATGGCCCGCCTCGCGGGGTGCTGAAGTGGCTGCTGACTCCCAAGCTCGCCCGAAGCGCATGACGCAAGTTAACGGCGCGCAGATCGATTTGCGACCTTCGGCCCGCCCGGAACTTTGACGTAGTTTAGAATCAAGAGAGGTTCTTTTCCGGGCGCGTAGCTCAGTTGGTTAGAGCGCCTGCTTCACACGCAGGAGGTCACAGGTTCGAGTCCTGTCGCGCCCACCATTCCTCCTCCGGCCGGCTCTACGCCAACAACGGGGGCACGGCGAGTCTTCAAGACGATCAACCACATAATACCTTGACCCTGAGCGGTACGTCTGCGGCTCCCAATGAACCAGGCCGGCCACAGCGCCCACGCCCGTGGTGGCGAGGATGCCCACAAGAATCGCCCCACGCGTCAATCGGATTCTGTTCTCCGACGCGGCGGCGACCATTGTAGAGTCCCTTGCGGGAACGACGACCGTGGTGAGCTATGTCGAAAGCGCCGCCGGAGTCGCCGCCGGCGGCAGAACCGGGGTTGCGTCGGTCGTGACCGGATTGATGTTCGCCGCCGCCCTCTTTTTTTCGCCCCTTTTTGGCGCGCCGCCGCCCGACGCCACCGCGCCGGCCTTGGTTATCGTCGGCGGCTTGATGCTCTCTTCGATCGTAGAGGGCCGCCTATCCGCTATCGTTGCTATTAGTGGTGCGCTTCGGGTATATGAGAAGCAGGCTGTAATCCGGCGCCGCGGAGTCGCCGGATGGGCGGAGAGTTCGTGATCGCGCTTCACAAATCGATTCAGTTTTTGTTGAACGGGCGATCCGTCGCGATCCAGGACGCCGGCGCGCAAACTACGCTGCTGGACGTTCTGCGCGGCCGCGGCCTCACCGGCGCGAAAGAAGGATGCGCGGAAGGCGAGTGCGGAGCTTGCATGGTTGTCGATGCCGCCAATGGCGAAGGCAAGTGCGCTTACCGGGCCGTGAACAGTCGCCTCATGTTCGCGCCCATGCTGCTGGCGCTGGGCGCCAGCGTAGTTTTGGCTAGCGCGCGGGCGGCGAACCGTCCCGTTCCATGCGTTTTTTACCGGCTACCGGCAATCCGCGCTCGCACCCGGCGAGTTGATTCTGGCGATCGAAATTCCCAAGCCCTTGCCCTCTTTCGCGCGCTTCTACAAAATCTCAAAACGGCGCCTGGACGACATCAGCACGCTGGCGGCTGGATTTTCGGTCGACCTGGAGACGGTTCTGAGTCCCATCGGCGATCACCGCGGCTCGGCGCATTACCGGCGCGAAGCGGCGAAATCGCTCTTCGAGAAATTCCTATGGGAATACGAGACTGCCGCATGATGGCGGTAGGGCGGCCCGAACCTCACGAGAGCGCTCGCGCTCATGTCTCCGGATCCGCTCTGTACACCGACGATCTCTGTCTCCGTTTTCCAGGCCTGCTGCATGCTTGGCCGGTTTGCGCTCCGCACGCGCACGCTTTGGTGAAGGCGCTCGATGCCTCGGCGGCGCTCCAATTTCCGGGCGTCGCCACCGTGCTGACGGAAAGCGACGCGCCCGGGGAAGCGGATTCCGCGTTTTTCAATCAAGCGCAAGCCTTCGTGCTCCTATACCGGGACGGCAGCGCGCAGGTGAACCATGGCGGAACGGAAATGGGCCAGGGGCTTTTTACCAAAATCCGTCAGGTGGCGGCGGAATCGCTCGGCTTGCCGCTCACCTCGATTCGCCTCATGCCGGCTCGCACCGACAAACTGCCGAACACCTCCGCCACCGCGGCTTCCGCCGGAACCGATCTGAACGGCGCCGCCGTGGCCGATGTGTGCGTCCAAATCAAGCAGAGACTTGCGAACCTTGCGGCGCCGATGCTCGGATGCGAAGACAAAGCGGTTTGTTTCCGGAACGGCCGGGTATTCCGGCCCGGCGCCGAAGCGGAAGCGATGCCGTTCGAAAAGCTTTGCGAGCATGCCTACCGGCAAGGAATTCCCTTGGCCGCTTACGGCTTTTATCGCACGCCCGGCATTCACTACAACCCCGCCACCGCTTCCGGAAAGCCGTTTCACTATTTTGTCTACGGCGCGGCGGTCTCCGAAGTCGAAGTCGACGCCTTCACCGGCGGCTTCCGCCTTTTGCGAACGGATATTCTCGAAGACGCCGGCGATTCCCTGTCGCCGCTTATCGATCGCGGACAGATTGAAGGCGGATTTATTCAAGGCGTGGGCTGGCTCACCGTCGAGGAATTGCTATGGGACGAGCAAGGCCGTCTGGCCACCGCGGGCGCGTCCGCTTACAAGCTGCCAGCGTGGTCCGAGGCCCCGGAAATATTCAACGTGAGTTTCCTCGATCGCGCCGCCGACCCGGATGTGATTTTCGGAAGCAAGGCCGTGGGCGAGCCGCCGCTCATGCTCGCCATTTCCGTGCGCGAGGCGATTCGCGACGCGGTTGCGGCGTTCGGCGGCGGCCCAACGCCTCTGGATAGCCCGGCGACTCCGGAGCGAATTTTCTTCGCGATTCGCCGCGCCCGCCACCTTCGCGAGCCGGAGCCGGCCGTTTTGGCGGAGGGAGTCCTGCGCCGGTGACCTCGCCCGACCGGGCCGAAATCCTGCGCGCGCCCTTGTTTCACACGCCGCGCAATCCGTTCTTGGAATCCGGCGCGCTGGAGGCTTACTGGGACGGCGCGCTGCTGATCTCCGGGGGAAGGATCGAAGCCTGCGGCGAATACAGCGCCGTCCGGGCGAACCACCCGCACGCTCCAGTCGCCGATTTGCGCGGCGGCTTTTTGCTCCCGGGATTGATCGACACCCACATTCACTTTCCGCAGATTCGCGTTTTGGGAGGGCTGGGCAAGGATCTGCTGAGCTGGCTCGAGGAGTTCGCCTTGCCGGAAGAAGCCCGCATGAGCCGCCTGTTGTATGCCTGCGAAACCGCCCGCCGGTTCGTCCGCGCGCTCGTCTCGCACGGCACCACGACGGCTCTGGTCTTCGGCGCCCATTTCGCTCCCGCCACCGCGGCGCTGTTCGACGCCGCCGAACGCGCCGGCTTGCGGATCATCAGCGGCATGGTGCTCTCCGACCGTTTGCTTCGGCCGGAACTGCATCAAACTCCGGAAGAAGCTTACCGGGCAAGCGCCGGATTGATCGCCCGATTTCACGGGCGTGGCCGGCTGCTGTACGCCGTGACCCCGCGCTTTGCGGTCTCGGCGTCCGAAGCCATGCTGGAAGCCTCCGCCGCCCTAATGCGGGATCACAAGGGACTTCGTTTTCAAACGCACCTCAATGAAAGCCGCGCGGAGCTGGCGGAGGTCGCTCGATTATTTCCATGGGCGGCGGATTATCTGGCGGTGTATGAGCGCTTCCATTTATGCGGGCGCGGCGCCGTCTTTGCGCACAACGTGCATGCTTCGGCCTCCGAGCTCGAGCGCCTTGCCGCCAGCGGCGCCGCCGTTTCCCACTGCCCTTCAAGCAACGCCGCGCTCGGCAGCGGATTGTTCCCGCTCCGGCGCCACATCCAGGCCGGCGTGAAGTGCGCGCTGGGCACCGACGTTGGCGGCGGCACGGGTTTCGGAATCCTAAAGGAGGGATTGCAGGCCTACCTGCTGCAGCGCCTCACGCCGGAAGGACTCATTCTCGACCCCGCGCACTTGTTGTACTTGGCGACCCGAGCCGGAGCCGAGGCGCTGGATCTTGCAGACCATACCGGCGATTTTACGCCGGGAAAAGCCGCCGACATCGTCTATCTCAGCCCTCCCAAAAATAGCGCCCTCGCCGCGGTCCTCGAGTGCGCCGATCGCCTCGACAGGGTTCTTGCCGCTCTGTTCACTTTGGGCGATTCGAGTTGCGTCAAGCAAGTTCGAGTGGGAGGAATGCGAGTCTATGATGCGGAAAGCGATCTTGATTGAAATCTTGAACTCCCTTGATCGCGACGCTTTTTTGGAATCGCTCGGATGGGTCTTCGAGCATTCTCCTTGGGTTGCCAAAAGGGCGCGCTCCGCCGGCGTCTCCAGGCCGCGCCGGAAGACGAATTCAAGGAGGCGCTCCGGCAGGTATCTTGAATTGCGCGTTTTCGGCTGGAGCAAGCGGCGCCCCTCGACTCTGCCTGAAAGGAAATCATGAAACCGTTCGCCAGCGGGTGGAAACGAACTTACTACGGCACGCGAGACGTCATCGTCTATCGACTGAACCGCGACGGCGCGGCCGCGAACCATTCGAATCCGGTATTCGGCGCCAACGTTTCCATCCTTATCTACGGGGATGCATTCTGGCCGACCTACGCCTCTCCTTCCATGGTTTCGTTCGCGATCGATACACGGCGCTGCCCGAGGTCCACAACCGGCCGCTTCACATCTACACCGACCCGCCGCAGCCCCTTCCCCCATGCTCCTGAATGGCTTGGAAACAACCTGAGCCCCGGCCGGCTCTACTTGTCGGGAGGGTTCCATGCAACATCTTCACGAAGGCCAATGCGGGCTTTGCGCTCATTTCGGGGAGATGCACCCAAGTCATAAGGGAAAATTGATCGAGGTCCGGAAAAAACAGGAAGCCCCCGAGACGCTCCTAGACGACTGCGGTCATCCCCGGCATGCTCCGTTGCATCTTAAAGTCACTCCGATTAGCGGCTGCGACGGTTTTGAGCTGGCGCGCCCCTCTGCCGCTTCGCCCCGCCCGGGAATGTAGATCCTCCCGGCACGCTCGTAGGTTTTCGCTTTTACCCTTGCGAATCGCGGAGCCGCGGGGGCGTGTGAAACAGGATCGCCTCGGCCTGGATCGTCGTGACAGGAGGTCGAACGTGACGCCGAAATATCGCGCAGTGTTGGTTTTTCTGCTGTTGGGGATTCAGGGTTTCCTGGTGAGCTGCACGGGGCTCGCACAGGCCCGAGGCGGCTCTCTCACAATACACGTCACCGCTCTTTCGCCCATCATCGCCTTGCTGGCGGGAATTCTGATTCTGATCATGCCCCGGCTGCTGAATTATGTAGTGGCCGTTTATCTAATCCTGGTGGGCTTGATCGGCATTTTCGGGCTTTAGCGCCTTCCGTCCTCCCGGTGCGGCTATTGTTTTGAAAGCATCCCAAATCCGCCGCCGCGATTGTTTCGTATCTATTAGCGTAGTCGCAAAACCAGAGGAGGAATCCATGCATCCACGCGTCGTTCGCCGCGGGGCCCTTTTCGTGTGTTTGAGCGGAGCTCTTTTCGCCGCCAGCCACCGCAACGGCCCTCTGCTGCTAGAAGATCAAACCGCCAATCTGAACGACTTCTATATTTTCCGTAGCTATGAGAACGGCAAGTCCGACCGCCTCGTCATGAGCATGAGCGTCCAGGGATTCCAAAATCCCGACAATGGCCCCAGCTACTACAAATTTTCCGACAGCGTGCTTTACCGGTTCAGCATCAACAACTCGCGCGGTTTGGACGGCAATCCCGATCTTAATATCGATTTCGTCTTTCAAACCACGCTCCGCCAAAACAACACCTTCCTTTCCTATCTCGGCCCGATCACCTCCATCGATAGCCCTGGAATTCTGCTGTATCAGACCTACTCGGTGGTGGTGCGCAATATGAAAACGGGAGAGACCACGTATTTCAATACCGATGTCAACGGCCATCCGCTTTCTGTCGCCCCGCCCAATCAAGGTCCGAAAGCGACTCCGAACTATGAAGCGAACCTGGGCCAACCCAGCGTGTTCACGCTGGCCAACGGAATGCGCGTGTTCGCGGGCCCGCGCGACGACGCTTTCTATTTCGACTCCGGCGCGACCTTCGATTTTTTGAATTTCCGCGCGCCCGCGCCGGTGTTGTCTGGCGCCGCCGATACCGGACCGGGAGCGGCTTTCCCGGCGGCCGTGGACGGCTTTGCCGGCTATAACATTAGCCTTATCGCGGTCGAGATGCCCATCTCCATGGCCACAGCCAACGGCTCCGTGCCCACCGACCCGAAAGATCCCAACGCCCACATCGCTGGATGGGCGTCAACCAACCGCCAGATTGTCACCGTGCGGCCCAGCCCGAACGATCCTGTCAACTTCGGCGAATACGTGCAGGTGGATCGCGTAGGGAATCCTCTTACGGTTGAGGCTTTGATTCCGCTGCCCATGAAGGACTACTGGAACCGCAGCCTTCCCGCCAACGACGCCCAGTTTGCAAGCTTTATCGGCAATCCGTTTTTCGTCAGCGGCATTTTGAACGGCGTCTTCGGGCTTTCCGCTCCTCCCACGCCGCGCACCGACCTGCTGGGAGTCTACGTGCCCGATATTACCCGCATCGATCTAACGATTCCGCCCACGCCTTTGGCCCAGCAGCAACGTCTGGGGCCTTTGGCGGGAGACAATGCAGGCTGGCCGTTCGGAGGCCGCCGCATCGGCGACGACGTGGTGGATATCGGCTTGCGCGCTCTGGCCGGCGTGCTCGTGCCCGGTTTCACCAATGCGCCTCCGCTGGGGGATGGAGTCAATTCCAACGATATCCCTAATTTGGATCATTTCCCGTTCCACGCCCCGCCGCATGCCGGCTTTTCGCACAGCCAGCAGGATGGAACCAACGGGCGAGGGAAGAACACGAGCCAATAGCATGCGCTGGCCCATCCTTGTCGCCGTGGCCGCCGCGGCCGCCTTCGGCCAAAACCCAAAGCAGACCTCCGCCGGCGCCAATCCGCTCGCCATTCTCAAAACCGACGACCAGATCGCCGCTTATCAACTTCTGATTCAATCCGCGCCGGAGGACTTGCATTATCAAAACCGGCTGGCCGCCGCCTATATCCAAAAAGTGCGCGAGACCACCGATTTCGCCTATCTGGATCGCGCCTCCAAGATCCTCGACCATGTAATCGCCGCCGACCGGCACGACTACGAAGCGCTGCGCTTGCGAAGCGAGATCGAGTTGGAGCGCCACAACTTCGCGCGAGTGGCGGAGGACTCGCGCGAGCTCACCCGCCTGGCCCCCGGCGATCCTTGGAACTGGGGCACGCTCGGCGACGCCTTGATCGAGCTTGGCCAATACAACGCGGCCGCGGAGGCCTACCAGAAAATGGTGACCCTGCGCCCCGATATGTCCAGCTACAATCGCGCCGCGTGGTTCCGGTTTCTTGCCGGCGATATGCCGGGCGCGATCGAAATCATGCAACGCGCCATCGAGTCCGGCAGTCCATCGGCCGAAAACACGGCGTGGTGCCTGGTGGAGCTGGGCCAGCTCTATCTTAAATCCGGCCGCAGCGCAGACGCCGAAAAAGCCTTCGCCGCGGCCCTCAAGGCTTTCCCCGGCTACCATCCTGCTTACGCCGGGCTCGGGAAAGCGCAAGCCGTTCAGGGACGTCTCCCGGAAGCCATCGCGAATTACGAACTCGCCCAGGCTTCCACGCCTCTGCCGGATTACGCCGCCGCCCTCTACGATCTCTATCGCGCTTCGGGCGAAGAGAAAAAAGCGCAGCAAGAGCGCGACCTGATCGACCTCTACGACCACCTCAATCTCAGCAACGGCGAAAAAGCCAATCGCAATGTGGCGATGATTTACTCCGATCACAACTGGCGCCCCGAGCGCGCGCTGGAGCTGGCCCGAGCCGAGATGGAGATGCGCAAAGACGTCTACACATACGACGCCCTGGCCTGGGCCCTCTGCCGCAACCGGCGCTATGGCGAGGCCAAAACCGCCATCGCCGAGGCGTTGAAATTGGGCACGCCCGAGCCGATGTTTTATTACCACGCCCAGCAGATCGCGCGGGCGCTCGGCGACGATGCAAAAGCCGCCGAATACGCAAGCAAGATCCAGAGCCTGAATCCAGAGCGCGCCGGCCGCGGCGGCGTCCTAGCCGATTTAGGAGAAGCGCAGCCGTCGCGTCCCGTTGTGCGCGACAGATAGGAGTTCCGCCCATGAACGCTTTTCTGATTGTGGCGCTTCTTGCGCGGATGCAGAACGCGTCGCTGACCGTGGCGCAGCGCAACGACGCCTGCTACGCTCTGCGCGGCAATACATCGACGGCCGTCGCCGCCGCCATGCGGCGCGCTCTCGATGACGCCCCCATCCGCTCCTGCGCGGCAATCAATTTGCGGGCTGCCGCCGCCATCGCGGAACTAATTGACGCTCTAAACGACCCCGATCCGCAGGTCCGCGCGCTGGCGGCCCGGCAATTGGGAGCATTTGAGAAACCAGAATTGCTGCAGCCGCTGGCGGCCGCGGCGCAAGACTCGCAGCTGATTGTGGCCGTCAACGCCGTGGCGGGGCTGGCCGATTATCGCGATCCGGTCGTGGTCCCCTATCTTTTGGAGATCGCAAAAAGCGGCGGGATCGCGGGCTCCGCGGCGTTGGATCGAGCCCTGGAGTTTCGCGACGCCCGAGTTCCGGAAATCGCCCGCGAGCTGCTCCGACGCCCGGACATCTCCGACAAACTTGCCGGAATTCGCGCTCTCGCTCAAATGGGCGACTCCAGCGACCTGCCCAAATTGAAGGAAATCGCCCGCGCCGAGACGCAAGCGCTTGCGGCCCAGAACCGCGGCTTCGGCCTCATGCCCGCCATCAGCTTGTCGAAGGCCGCGCAAACCGCCATCGAAGCCATCGAAAAGCGGCTACCCTGATTTTTCCCTGCGCCTTGGCCCCTTGGCGGTAGATTCAGGCCGCGCACTCCCCGCGGCCCAGTTGCAGGGAATAATCCGTTTGGTCGCCCCAATCGCGGTACATCTCCGGCGAAAGCTCCGGTGGCTTCACCAGGTCCGCCGTAAGCTGCTTGAAAAACTCCACCCGGTGACGCATCACGTAAGCGCGAAATGTTTCCCCCTCCTGGCGGTTGGCTTTGTAGTGCGCCAGCACCCGTTCCACCGCCACCGGCGCCAATCTCGCCGGCAGGCTCTGGATCGCAAGCCCGAACTCATGCTGAGAGCCGCCCAGCAGCATCAGGTAATACGGAACCTCCCGGCCGTCGATTTTGCGCGCGTTGCCGTAAAATCCGATATCGGCAATCCAATGCTGGCCGCACGAATTCGGGCATCCGCTCACGTTGATTCGCAGCCGCCGGACCAGCGGGTCGGAATCGTTGCGAACCGTCTCCACAATCGCCGCGCCCAGATTCATCGATTTCGTCAGCGCCAAATTACAGCTATACGCGCCGGGGCAGGTGATCGGGTCGCTGATTTCGCCCGCCCGGCCTTCGTTCAACCCCAACTCTGCCAGCATTCCGTAAACTCGCGGCAAGGCCCCCACCGGAACCCATGCCAGAACCACGTTCTGGTTCATCGTGAATCGTAGTAAGCCGTCGCCCGCCTGTTCGGAAAGGCTCGCCAAGCCGCGCATCTGGTCGCCGGTCAGGTTGCCTTGGTTCACCCGCGCGGTGACGATCGCATAGCCGGATTGTTTTTGTCCCTGAACGTTGGTCTTGACCCACTCCTGGAACTCCGCAGAAGGTTCGTACATCGGCAAAAACTGGCCCGTGCCTTTGGGAGGCGGCGCGGACTGGAAACCGCCAAAGTTTTCCGGCGTTTCGTCCGGCATGGCGATGCCGCCGTGGGCCAAAATGTCCTGATACTGCTCCTCGATCGCCTCCCGAAGCCACTCAAAGCCCCGCGCGCGCAAAACGAATTTGAGCCGCGCCGTGTTCTTGTTCTTGCGGTTGCCGTGGACGTTAAATACGCGAATCACCGCTTCCACGCGCCGGACGATATCGCCGCCGGGAATGAATTCGTGCAACAGCTTGGCTTCCACCGGCAGCGGACCCAGCCCGCCCGCCACCGTCATGCTGAAGCCCTCCACGCCGTCCACGATCTTCGCCCGCAATCCCACGTCGTTGATCGCCGTGGCCATGCAGTCTTCCGGGCAGCCCGAAAAGGCCACTTTGAATTTCCGCGGCAGGTTATCGGTGAGTTCCTTGTGCAAAAAGGAAAACGCCAGCCTTCGCGCATAAGGCTGCACGTCGAACGGCTCTTCGGCATGCAATCCCGCAAGCGGACACGCTGTCACGTTGCGGACCGTGTTGTAGCAGGCTTCCCGCGTCGTCAGCCGGACGTCCGCCAGCAGATGCAGCAGCGCCGGAACTTGCCGCAGGGGCACAAAATGAAACTGCATATTCTGCCGGGTGGTCAGATGGCCTTTGCCCCCGCCAAATTCATCCGCGATGCCAGCCAGTTGCCGCATCTGATTCGCCGTCAGACGTCCCCCGGGAACCTTGGTGCGCACCATCTGCACGCCCGGCTGCCGTTGGCCGTAAATGCCCCGCCGCAGCCGGTAAGCCCGGAACTCATCGTCCGTCAACCGCCCTTCCAGAAAGGCGTTGGCTTGCGACCGGAACAGTTCGATGTCCTCCCGAACTGTTCTATCGTATTGAATTTCGATAAGTTGCTGTTCCGTCAACAGGTCGGCTGTCGCCATAATCACCTACTTCCCTATAGAGAATATCATAATACGCCGGGGCCGCCAATGCGTCTAGTTTACTCCCGCAGAGCCTGCACTGTCTCCACCGCCTTCTCGAACAGAAATCCCGTCTCGCTGCCCGTACTCAAAAATTTCATGCCCCGGTCTCTCCAGCATCTCGCCAGCGCGGCCGAGCGCATGTGAATTCCCGGAGCAACGCCATGCTTTACGCAGCTATCGCGGATCCGCTCCACGGCTTCGATCAGCTTCGGATTTTCGAATTCGCCCGGAATCCCCAATGAAATTGAAAGATCCGCCGGGCCAACCATGACCGCGTCGATGCCCGGCACGCATAAAAGTTCCTCCCGGCGCTCGAGCCCGAGCTTGGTCTCGATCTGAAAGGTCACCATCGTATTGGCGTTGCGATGCTCTATCGCCTGAGGCATCGTCGCCGGCTCATAATTCAGGTGAGGCGCGGTGAGGCCATAGCCGCGCACGCCCAGCGGCGGGAAATAGGCCCAGCTCACCGCCCGCGCCAGCACCTCGGGCGATTCGATGCGGGGAAGCAGGATGCCCATGGCTCCGCAATCGAGCGCGCGGGCAACCAGCGAATATTGCGCATCGGCCACCCGGACGATGGGCGTCATTCCAGCGGCGGCGGAAGCGCGGCACAAATCCTGAAGCGTCTCCATGTCGAAGCCGCCATGCTCGCAATCCAGGTAGGTCCAATCGAATCCGGCTTTGCCGAGAATCGTCGCAACCTCCGCCGACCGAAGCTGGGAAAAGGAACATCCCAACTGAACGCGGCCCTCCTTGAGCGCCTGCTTCACCTTGTTTATTGGCATGATCAGAGAATAAGAATGCGGTGGTCCGGGCAGTCGGAGCCGCTGGCGCTCAGCAGCCGGTCTACCATATCAACGCCGTGTTTCGCCAGAAACGGAAGGATGGAATAGAAGCGTTCCTGCAAGTGACGGTGCGGAAAAATCAAATTATGAAGAAATCGTGCGTCGGAGGCGGCGCGCTCGTTCCGTCTCATCGCCTCGCGCCCGGTTTTACGGCGCAGCTTTTCCACTTGGTAGAGCATCTTCGCCCGGCTCTTGGCGAAAGCCGCTCCCAGCGTGTGGTCGAACCGCTCCAACTCCACTTCCAAGCCGCCCAGAAGACTTTGGATCTCCCGAGACGTCTCTTCAAACGCACGCTCCACCGTCTCGGGAACCAGAGCACGGGCAAATTCCTGCTTTAGAGCCTGTTCGTGCGCCAGGGCTTCCGGGAAGGCAAGCTGATAGCGATCCAACAGCTTCGCCGCCCTCTGGTCGAGCAGCGTGAAGCCGCAGCGCGACTGCACCACCGGCATGCGCCCCAGCAGCCGCTCGTAGATGACTTGCGACTGCGCAAAGTAGGCCAATTCCGCCGGGCCGCCAATGTAGGCCACCGTCGGCAGCAGATAATCCTGCATCACCGGCCGGAGCAGGGCGTTGGGCGAGATGTCGGCCGCGCGCTCGCGGAGTTTGTCAAATTCCGAGTCTTTCAGCCTCAGGGGCGCTCGCTCGCCGTTCTCCAACAGAAAAAACAGCGAAGTCTTGGGCTCCAAGTGTACTTGCGCGTGATAGCCGGAAGCGGTGAGGTCGCGGTTGCGCTCAAGCAGCCGCGCCTTCAGTTCGCCGGCCGCGCCGAGCGCCTTCGATACCAGCGGCGCCGAGAGGGAGCGAATCTTGGGATCTAAGGGATCCAGCGGGATCAGGCCGGCCTTCGGCAAAATGGCGCGGAGAAGAGCGCGAAAACCCTCGGCCATCGTAACGCCGGGACGGTAAGCCTCCTCCACCAGCGCGCTGACCCGCTCGCCATCCGGAAACGCGGCCAGCGATTTGCGGAGTTCTTCGGTGGGCGGCTTGGGCAGACGAATGCTCCCCACCGGACGCGGCCGGCCGTTGGCCTCCGGCGCGTGCACGCTCAGCCGGACCGGCTCTTGCGAAGGCCCGAAAGTCCAGATCGAGGCGGCTTCGGCAAAATCGTGGTCTTCGGAAGCCAGCCAGAAAAGCGGAACCGCCGGGATTCCTTGCGCCGAAAGGTCCCGGGCCAGGCGCACCGCCGAAACAGCCTTATAGACGGTGTAGGCCGGGCCTCCGAAAATTCCCACCTGCTGCCCCGTGACGACCGCCACGGTTCCAGGCTGGGCAAGACGCCGAAGATTTTCGCTGTCGCCGTTCTGCGCCTCTAGCGCCCGCACCAGCGCAAAGCGGCGCTCATCCGGATACTCGATCTCCTTGGCGGCGGCTGCAAAGGAGGAAGGGTCGTGGGGATTGTGCCGGTAAAACCGCGAGACTCGCTCGTAGTGGTAGCTGAAATCCGCAAACAGCCGGGACGTTCCGGGCAGTTGCGTGTGCCGGATGCAACTGGGTTCCATGCGCGGGTCTGCCTTTGAAGGTTAACAAATCCGGCAGGCTTGGCGAAAGCGGCCGAGCAACCCGCGCCACCACCGCGTCTTTGCGCCGGATCAACCGATCCCACAACGTATCGGGATCGGAATCGAAGACGATCCTGGCGCCGCCCCCCGTAATAAACCACGCGCCCGCTTCCACCTCCGCCTCCAGTTGTCCCGGCCCCCAACCCGCGTAGCCAAGATAAAATCGGAGCTCGCCGCTATCGCCGCCCGACGCCAGAACCTCCTTCAGCGCCGCTTCATCTAAAATGGCGGCCACCTCGCTTGACGCCTGCTGAGCGCCCCTGCGCCGCGCCGTGGTGCGATGGAGAGCAAGAACGCTGTTGGTCTCCACCGGACCTCCCGAAAACGCGAAGTCCTTCCGGTTCGACGCTCCTTTGACGCCGCTGAGAATCTTGCCCACCGGAGTGTCGGTTTCCCGGTTCAAAATCACCCCCACCGCGCCCATTTCGTCATAACTGATCAGATAAACCACGGAATGCTCAAAGCTCGGATCTTTGAGCTTGCGGTCGGCCACCAGAATTTTCCCTTGCCCCAGATCGTCCTGAGCCCAGGCGGACAGCAGCGGCGCCCCCGTCAAGATTGCGACCGTGACCCCTTTGAGCATCACTCCAATTCTCGCTCTTTTTCCATGCGTGGCACAATAGCATTTCATGCCTCGCATCGGCAGGGCGTTGTTGAGCGTAACGGACAAAACGGGAATCGCCGAGTTTGCGCGCGCCTTGGCCGGTTTGGATGTGGAGATCGTCTCCACCGGCGGAACCTTTCGCGTCCTGAAGGAAGCCGGCATCGCGCCTCTTCGGGAAGTCGCCGAAGTGACGCGGTTCCCGGAGATGCTGGACGGCCGCGTAAAAACTCTCCACCCCGCCATCGCCGGAGGAATTCTGGCCATGCGCTCCAACCCCGAACATATGCGCGCTCTGGCCGAGCACGCGATCGAGCCGATCGACCTGGTCGCCGTAAATCTTTACGATTTCGCCGCCGTCGCGGCCAACAAAGACGCCTCTCGCGAAGAATTGATCGAGAACATCGATATCGGCGGGCCCACCATGATCCGCGCGGCGGCCAAAAACTGGCAGGACGTCGCCGTGGTCGTTTCGCCCGCCGATTACCCCGCCATTATCGAAGAGTTGCGCGCCAGCGGCGGATCGCTTTCCCTCCAAACCACCTGGCGTCTGGCGAAGAAAGCCTTCTCCTTGACCGCGGCTTACGACCGCGCCGTGTCGGCGCGCCTGGCCGAAATCCCGCCCGCCGGCGCATCTCTGCCGGAGATTTTGGACATTCGCGCGCCGCGCAGGATCGCGCTCCGTTATGGAGAAAATCCCCATCAAGCCGCGGCGCTCTACGCTTCCGCCTCCGTCGGAATCGCCGCCGCCGAACATCTCCACGGGCCGGAGCTGTCCTTCAACAACCTGCTCGATCTGGATGCGGCCTGGCGCTTGATCCAGGAATTCGGCGCGCCCTCCGCGGCGATCATCAAACACACCAATCCGTGTGGATGCGCGGAAGGCGCCACCCTCGCCGAGGCTTACCGCCGCGCCTTCGAAGCCGATCCCATCTCCGCATTTGGAGGCGTGCTGGCGTTCAATCGCGAACTGGACGCCGAAACCGCGGCAGAGATCGCCAAAACTAAAATCGACGCCGCCGCCGCGCCCGGCTACTCTCCCCAGGCGCTGGAAATCCTGCGCGCCAGAAAAAATCTCCGGCTGATCCGCGTTGGCGCCGGCGAGCCGGAATTAGCGGTGAGGTCGATTAGCGGGGGATTTTTGGCCCAGACCCCGGATGTGCATCCGATTTCGCGCTCCCAAATGCGCGTCGCCACCACGCGCGCTCCCAGCGAAGAAGAATGGCAGGCGCTCGAGTTCGCTTGGAAAGTTTGCAAGCACGTAAAATCCAACGCCATCGTCTATGCCCGTTGCGGGCAATTGGTAAGCGCTGGAGCGGGACAGATGAGCCGCGTGGATGCGGCCAAAGTGGGCGCCATGAAGGCCATTCTGCCGCTGGCCGGAACCGTGGTCGCTTCCGACGCCTTCTTTCCATTCGCGGACGGAGTGCGGGAAGTTGCGCGCCACGGCGTCACCGCGCTGATCCAGCCCGGCGGCTCGCTGCGCGACGAAGAAGTCGTCGCCGCGGCGAACCTGCTGGGATTAGCGATGGTCTTTACCGGCGTTCGCCACTTCCGTCATTGATTCCCGGTATATACTCAAACCTGGCGGAGGCAACCCCAGATGTATCGTTTCCTCGTATCCCTGCTTCTTTCCACGTGCGCCGCAACCGCTTTGCGCGCGCAAGAACCCGCCGAGCCGCCCCCGGCGGCCGCCTCCGCATCCCCCGCCTTGCCCGCCGGACGCGGCGCGGCCGCCAACGCCGAGCCCCAGCCTTACGAAAAGGTGATCACCAAAGACGCCAAATCCAAAACCGGCGTCTTCACGGTTCATGAGATCAAGGACAAATACTACTACGAAATTCCGAAGGACCAATTGAACAAGGAATTTCTGTGGAACACCCAGATCGCGAAAACCACCCTGGGAGCCGGCTACGGCGGTCAGGAGCTGGCCAGTCGCGTCGTGAAGTGGGAGCTAAACGGCAATAAAGTCCATCTGCGGTCCGTAGACTATCAGCTCGTCGCGGATCCCCAAACCCCCATCGCCCAAGCCGTGCGCGCCGCCAGCAACGACACCATCCTTATGACCTTTCCGGTCGCCGCCTTTTCCCAGAATGGAGCTCCGGTGATCGAAGTGACCCGGCTGTTCAGCGCCGACGTTCCCGAATTCAGCGCGAGGCAGCGCTTGAACGCCACCGCGATGGATGCGTCGCGCTCGTATATCGAGCGCGTATCGCCCTATCCGGAAAACATCGAAGCCGTCGCCACCATTACTTATACCCGAACCCCACCGCCCGCCGGGGCGAACGCCCCAGCCGCGGCGGGAGGAATGCGGCCCGGCAGCGCCACGGTGGTGCTGCACCACAGCATGGTGAAGCTTCCCGAAAAGCCCATGATGCCGCGCGTCTTTGACGAGCGCGTCGGCTATTTCTCGGAAAATATGATCGACTACAGCCGCCAGGAGCACCGCTCGCCCCGCGTCCGCTACATCGCCCGCTGGCGGCTGGAAAAGAAAGATCCGAACGCCGCGGTATCCGAACCGGTCAAGCCCCTGGTCTATTACATCGACTCCGCGACGCCCTGGAAGTGGAGAGACTGGATGAAGAAAGGCGTCGAGGCGTGGCAGGTGGCGTTTGAAGCCGCCGGTTTTAAGAACGCCATCGTCGCCAAGCTTGCGCCCACGCCTGAAGAGGACCCCGATTTCAGCCCCGAGGACGTGCGCTACTCCGTCATCCGCTGGCTGCCCTCCACCACCGAAAACGCCAGCGGGCCCCACATCTCCGACCCCCGCACCGGCGAAATCCTGAATGCCGACATTCAGTTTTATCACAACGTGATGAATTTGCTACGGGACTGGTATTTCCTTCAGGTCGGGCCGCTCGATCCGCGGGCGCGGACGCTTCCCTTGCCCGACGATCTGATGGGACGCCTTCTGGAGTTCGTCGTGACCCACGAAGTGGGCCACACGCTGGGTCTGCAGCACAATATGAAAGCCAGCTCCACGTATCCGCAGGAGAAGGTGCATAGCGCCGAGTGGGTCCACCAAATGGGCGCCGCTCCGTCCATCATGGACTACGCCCGCTTTAACTACGTCGCGCAGCCGGAAGATCGCATCCCGGTGGAAGATCTCACGCCCCGCATCGGCCCTTACGATATCTGGGCCATCAAATGGGGTTACACGCCCATCCCCGGCGCAAAGACCGCCGATGAGGAAAAGCCGGCGCTCAACCAATGGTCGCGCCAGCAGGACACGACCCCCTGGTACCGCTTTTCTACCGCCGCGGCGGCCGGTTCCGATCCGGGCGAGCTCACCGAGGCGATTGGCGACGCCGACGCCATCCAATCCACCGCCCTGGGCTTGAAAAACTTGCAGCGCGTCGCCAAGATGCTCATCCCCGCCACAACCGCGAAGGCCGGAGAGCCCTTCGACGACCTCGCCGAATTGTACGGAAGGATGCTCGGGCAATGGACGCTGGAGATGAATCATGTGACGGCGATCGTCGGCGGATTCAACTCTCAGCAGAAGCACGCCGGCCAGGATGGCCTGGTGTTCGTCGCCGTGCCTCGCGACCGTCAAAAGCTGGCCGTGCGATTCCTCCAGGATAATGCGTTTACCCCGCCCATGTGGGCGGTGGACCCGCAAATCTTGCGGCGCATCCAGCCGGTGGGCGTATTGAGCAGCATCCGCAACGCTCAGAACAGCGTCCTGACCAACTTGCTGAGCAGCCCGCGCTTCAACCGCCTGGTCGAGCAAGAGGCTTTGGACCGCGCGTTTTATGCGCCCTCCGATTTTCTGGCCGATGTGCGCAAGGGAATCTGGAAGGAGCTGAACGCCCCGCAAGTCCGTATCGGCGCGTACCGGCGGAATCTTCAGCGCGCTTATCTGGACCTCGCCAATACGAAGATCAACGCCAACCCTTCCGCCCTTCCCGCGGGACTTTCGCCGGAGTTGGCCGCGCAGCTTGCTGGGAGCGGAGAGGAGCGGCCCCTCTACCGGGCGGAGTTGAAAACCCTCAGGGCGTCCCTGCAGGCGGCCATTCCAAAAGCCGCCGACCGCGAAACGCGGGCGCACCTGGAAGCCGCCCGCGACCAGATCGCGAAAATCCTCGATCCCCGATTCGCTCCCGCTCCGGCCAGCGCCGGCCCGGTCCTTCGCATCGCGATGGACGCCGAGCCACCGCCCGAAGGCGCCGAGGTCGATCCGTTGTGGGCTCTGCCGGGACCGGCCGGCCTTTGCTGGCGCGACTACGTGATTCGCCCTTAAGGGCCCCGGCGAAGCCGCCGTTTCACCCAGCCGTGAAAATCCTGCCAGAACTCCGGCATCAGATTCGCCAGCCCGGAGCCGGCCAGGCTCGTGCCCCAGTTGGTCATGGTTTCGTGGAGCGTGCGGCTGGCGGGCGGATAGTAGGCGTTGGACAAGCCCGCGCTCATCCCCGTTCCTAAAACGTTCGCGTAATTGAATGTCTCCCCGCCCCCGTCCTTGCGCGTCGCCACCGCCCGGCTGATGGCGTAGCCGATGCGCGGCCATAAGCCGTGAGAGGCTCCTTCGCGCGCGTATCGCGTGTCTTCGTGAAACGCGGACGCAAGCACAAAATCGCCGAAGAAATTCTGGCTGGCGATGTCGCCGGCCGAAGCGCCGAATCGCTTCGGATACGCATTCCAATGCCGGCCGTAGAGCGGCGCGGAGCGGGTCGCCTGAGACACCGCCGCGTTGAACGCGCCCGCCGCCAGAATGAATGGAGCCGCGGTCTCGTGAACGAAAAAATCCCACTTTTCTTCGGCCGATTCCGCCGAGGCGGCCGTCGCCTCCTGCCCGGACCCGGAATCCTGCGCGAGAACCGTCCCCGCCAGCGCGGCGGCGATCCAGAAAAGCTTCGCCTGCATTCCAACTTTTTAGATTAGCGGGAGCGGGAAAACGTTAATGGAAATCGTGGGATGGCGCCATCGCCGCCATTGGCATGGGACACGGCCAAACATTGTGCGCTTTCACCGAAACAACGCCGCGCTGATTTTGCAGTATGCCGTCCACCAGCAAATATCCGTTTTCGAGGATGGCCCCGCGAAGCCGCGCGAACACATCTGGCTTCACGATGACGTTCGCGATGCCGGTTTCATCCTCCAAGCTGAGGAACACGAATCCTTTGGCCGTGCCGGGCTGCTGGCGGCAGATGACGGCCCCGGCCACTCGAACGCCCCGTCCGTCCGGCAGATGCTTCACGCGGGCGGCGGGAACCACCCCCATCCGCGCCCAAGCCTCGCGAAAAAAGCGCGCCGGATGCGCGCCAATCGATAGCCCGGTATGGGCGAAATCCGCCTCCACGCGCTCCCTCGCGCTCATGGGGCGAAGCGGCGAAGCGCTCTCCTCGGAAAGGGCGCTTTTCAGCATTTCCGCGGCCGGGCGAAGCGCCAATTCCGATTGCCATAAAGCATCCCGCCGATGGCGCCTTCGGCCTCCGATTTCATTGAGCGCTCCCAGATCGGCCAGCGCGGTCATCTCGGCGCGGGAAAGCTCCGGCGTGCGCTGGCGCAGATCCTCGATTCCGCGAAATGGCTTGCGCGAGCGTTCCTCCACGATTCTCAAAGCCGTGGTCCGCCGGAAGCCTTTCACGTAATTGAATCCCAGCCGCACCGCAAGCTGCCCCTTCGACTCTTCCAGCGTGCAAAGCCACCCGGAACGAGTTACATCCACCGGCAGAAAATGCAATCCATGCCGTTGCGCATCTTTCACCAGCGTGAGCGGGCTGTAGAAACCCATGGGCTGATGATTCAGCAGAGCCGCCGTAAAGGCGGCCAGATAATGGCATTTCAGATATCCGCTCGCATAGGCGATCAGCGCGAAACTCGCGGCGTGGGATTCCGGAAAGCCGTACAAAGCGAACGAAGTGATGGCTCGCACAATCGTGTCCTGCGCCTGCCCGGTGACGCCCTTCTTATCCATGCCGGAACGTAAGCGCGCTTCGATGTCCTTCATGCGCTCCTCGGATCGTTTGAATCCCATCGCTCGGCGCAACTCCTCGGCTTCGCCGCCCGTGAAATCGGCCGCCAGCATGGCCATTCGCAAAAGTTGCTCTTGAAACAAAGGAACTCCCAGCGTGCGCCGGAGCACCGGCTCCAGAAGGGGGTGCGGGCAGACCGGCTCCTCCTCTCCCTCGCGGCGCCGCAGATAGGGATGCATCATCTTCCCTGCGATGGGGCCGGGACGAATAATCGCCACCTGAACCACCAGGTCATAGAATCGGTCCGGGCGCGTTCTCGGCAGGCTGGACATTTGGGCCCGGCTCTCCACTTGAAACCACCCGATCGTGTCGGCCTTCTGCAAGGCGGCGTAAACGGCCGGATCGTCCTGCGGCAAATGCGCCAAATCCACTTCCTCGCGGTAATGATCGCGGATGAGCGCGATGGATTCTTTTAGCGCCGCCATCATTCCCAGCCCCAGCAGATCGACTTTGATCAATCCCAAATCGGCGCAATCGTCCTTGTCCCACTGAATCACCACCCGGCCGGGCATGGTGGCGGGCTCGAGCGGCACGATCGAATCCAGTTGCCCCTGGCAGATCACCATGCCGCCGCTGTGCTGGCCGAGATGCCGCGGCAAAGCGAGAATCTCGCGCGACAATCGCAACAATTGCGCGACGCGGGATTGGCTTAAATCGAGCCCAGCCGCGGAAAACTGCTGGGCAAGACCATCGCGGCTGGCGGCGGCGTTTTCCATCTCCCAGCCGCCGCTCGCGGATCGTTTCGAAAGGCGGCCCAGCAGCTCCTGCTCGAAACCCAACGCCTTGCCAACGTCGCGCAGCGCCGATCGAGTCCGGTAGGTGATGACGTTCGCCGTCATCGCCGCCCCCAGCCGCCCGTATCGCTGGTACAGATATTGAATCGCCCGCTCGCGGTCGTCGCCGCTGGGCAAATCCAAATCGATATCCGGCCACTCGCCCCGCTCCTCGCTGAGAAAGCGTTCAAACAGCAGATCCATGCCGATCGGATCGACTGCCGTAATGCCGAGCGAATAACAGACGGCGCTATTGGCCGCCGATCCGCGACCCTGCGCCAAAATGCCTTGCTCGCGGCAATATTGGACGATGTCCCAGACGATCAGGAAATAACCCGAAAGCTTCAGTTTTGCGATGAGCGAAAGCTCGCGCTCGATTTGCCGGTATGCTTTTTCGTGACGCGCGCCGTATCGGTTCCGCGCTCCGGCCAACGTCTGCGCGCGCAAAAATGAATCCATCGTTTCGCCGGCCGGAACGGGATAACGGGGGAATTCATAACCGAGCTCGCCGAGGGTGAACTGAAGGCGCTCCGACAATTCGGCCGCCGCTTCCACCGCCCCCGGAGTGTTTGAAAAAAGGCGCTGCATCATGCCCGCCGTCTTCAAGTAGCGCTCCGAGTTGCGCTCCAAAAGACGCCCCGCATCGTCCACCGTGGTTTTGTGACGGATGCAGGTGAGCGCGTCCATCAGTTCGCGGCGGCTTGCGCAGGCGTAGCAAACGCCATTGGAGGCGATGAGCGGAAGCTTCCATTTCCCCGCCCGCTCCCGGCGCCAGCTCTGGACCCGCTCGTTGCGGATCTCTTCCTCGCGGAGAAGATGGCGCTGTATTTCGCCGTACACGTTGCCCGCTCCGTAGATATCGAGCAGCGTCTCAATGGGCTGGGAGCCGTCCGCCAGGCAGATCAGTCCCGCCGCGTACTGGCGGAATTCCGCTTCCGTCGCGGCCGCCTTCCCTTTTTCCGACCGCAGCTTCATGGACGAGATCAAGCGGCACAAATTCTGATAGCCTGTGCGGTTCTCCACCAGCAGCGTGTACCGCCCGCCCGCGGCGGCCGTGATCTCCGCGCCAATGTGCGGGCGAATTCCAAGCTTCTTCGCCGCCATATAAAATCGCGGCGCTCCGCTGACGTTATCGGTATCCACCAATGCCATCGCCGGAATCTCCAAATGCGCGCATTGCTGGATCAAATCTTCCGGCAAGGACGCTCCTTCCAGAAAACTGAAGGCGGAGCGGGCGTGCAGTTCGGCGTACATCAGTCGTAACTCCCTTCCACAAACCACCCTTGAGACGGCGTCCAATAAATCCGGTAGGCGGCCTCGCCTTCCAGCGCCACATCCCATTCCTCGCGCCTCCACGCCGTCTCCGCCCACCATTCGCCGGAACTGCGCCAAGGACCCGCCGCTTGAATCACCGCGCCCTCAACGCGTTCTGAAGCGATCCGTTGCGGAACGCCATTTTCCAGCTTCACTCGGGCGGCGGCAGGAGGACGAAAATAACGAAACGCCAGCCGAAGCGGCCGGGAAAGCGCCGGGGAAGGATCGGCCGGCTGGAAAGCGCAAGGCCGCAGCCGGAACGCATCTGGGCGATGCGAGTTGACAAGCACCGGCGATCCCACGCGATCCGCTCCCGCCAGCGCTCCCAGCCGCGCCAGCAAGACTTGCAACTTCTCGGGTTCCGGAGCGGCCGGCTGAAACAGCCCGCCTTGAACCACTCGCGGCTCAGCCGGCTCGAGAGTCACTTGAATCGCCCTAACGGGCGCGCCTAAAGGCTTGGCTTCCAGGCAAAGCCGGATCTGTTTCAGAAGCGCTTGCGGATCGCGCCCCGCCAGAGGCAATTCCACAAAGCGAACGGCCTCGCCACGAGGTTCCAGGGTTGCGGCCATCGCGATGCGCCGCGCCGCTTGGCCATTCCGCTGGAGCTTCCCCGTTAAATCGCGCAACAGCGCCGCGATCGCCAACAAAAGCGGGTCCAGCCGCTCCACCGGATCGTCGAATTCTTCTCGCCCCGCGTATGGCTCCGCCGGACGCGTAAGGCGAAGCCCCTCCTCCTCCTGTCCCTGCGCGATGCGGCGCAGCCGGCTGCCGGCTTCCCCCAATCGCTCCCGAACGCCGGTTTCCGGAAGCGCCGCCAGATGGCCGAGAGTTCGGATCCCCCAGCGGCGTAAGGTCGCCAACAACTCCGCGTTTGCAGGCAAAGCCTCAATGGGGATTTCCGAAAGGTGCGCGGCTTCCTGCCCGGGCGCAAGAATGGTCACGCCGCGCAGATGGCGGGCGGCCAGCATGGCTGTGGTTTTATTCCGCGCTATGGCCAAATTCGCCGCGATGCCCATGTCCGCGCCGCGCCGCGAGATTTCCGAGGCGATCTGCCCCCAATCGCCAAATAGCCTGTTCAGGCCGCTTAGGGAGAAAACCACGGCTCCGCCGCCCGAATTCTCGACCAGGGGAGAAAATTGTCCCGCTAATTCAGCCAGCCGGGGCGACGGCCCATAGAGACAACCAAACACTCAAGCCTCTCCCAAGGCCGTCAAGACAACCGCTCCGCCCGAGTTCGGCTTTCGGGAAACCGCCTGGGACTTCCGCCCCGCGATCGTCTGAAACGGAGCCCGCCCACGCCATTCCAGCATGGCCCGATCCAATACAAATTGGCGGGCGGCGCACGCGCGGGCCGCTGATTGGCGGCTGAGGATAAGCATAACGGTAGGCGTATTTTCCACCGCGCGCCGGATTCGATACCAGTACGAGAGCGGAATGCGCTGCAAGGCCGCGCCCGAGGCGTCGCAAATATCCAGAATCACGAGCCCGAATCCGCCGCTGTGCAGGATCATGTCCGCGCCCTTCAGCGCGATTTCCACCCGATGCCCGCACCGCAACCATAGCATCTTTCCCAGATCCGCCCCCGCTTTCGCCGCCGAAACCGGATCGAAGGCGTCCCCGCAATCCACCCATGCCGCGATTTCGCCGCCCAGCGTGGCCGTGGCCAAAAGCGATTGCGCTAGCGCCGTGCGGCCCGCCGATTCCCGTCCCAGAAGCTCCGTGATGCCGCCCCGCGGCGCCGTGCCCAAACCCTGCGAAAAAACGAAGCCATCCCTCTGTGGAGCGCGCCTTGCAAAGCCTGAAAGAGGTTGGACCTGCACTTCCATATTCGCTTTTTATTCGCCTATGGAAATTGTGCTCCTTCCCCCCACGGATTGTCAACTCTCAAATCGCCATACCGGACCGGGAAGTTCGCGAAGCTCCGGGTAGGCTGCCGCCAATTGCGGCGGAGGCTCGACCGGCTGGCCCAACAACGCGCACAACTCGAACGCGTTGACCGCGGCCTTGCCCAGATTATGATTGTTTGCGACCACGTATGTTTCCGGAGAATCTTGGGCCACGATCCTGGCGCGTTCCGCCCACGGCTCCAGCTCGCTTGCCGCATAAAGATAGTCGTACCGTTCGCGCGCGCTAGCCTGGGCCGAGAACCACTGTTTGTAATTCCGCCCATGCAACCTCACATAGCCAACTTTGGCCGTGGAGCGCGCCGAGGGCGCGGCGGAACGAGGAAACAGCGGCTGGTCGATATTGCAAAACCCGATATTCATCTCCGCCAGCCAATGGAGCCATGCCGGATTCGTCCAACTGCGGTGACGGACCTCGAGGACCAGCGGATAGCTGGCAAATCGTTCCCCCAGGCGGCGCACATAAACCCGGTTTTCCCGCTCGTTCTTAAAAGACCACGGAAATTGGAGCAGCACGGCGCCTAAACGGCCCGCCTCCATCAGCGGCTCCAGGCCTTCCTTGAACGCCTTCTCGTCGGCTTGCGTGGCCTTCCGCTCGTGCGTGAATCCCTTCCAAAGTTTTGCCGTAAACCGGAACTGGGGGCGATGCGCGATCCTTCTAACCCAGTTCCGCGCCGCGTCCGGACGCGGAGGGCCATAGAAGGAAGAGTTGATTTCGACCATGTTGAAAAAACCGGCGAGATACGCCAATTCGTCGAATCCGCGCGGCTCCGGGTTCGGGTACACCTTACCCGCCCAATCCCGATATTGCCAGCCGGCCGTGCCGATTCGAATCATCGCGGTTGCGCTAGCCTGAAGGAACGCCCATGAATCCGCTTCTGGAAATTCAATTCCGCGTCCCTTTCGACAAGATACATCCGGAGCATGTCGAACCCGCCATCGACGAGTTGCTGGCGGACGCCGGTCGCCGCATGGAGGAAACCATCGTCTCCGAACGCCCGCTCCATGCGCTCGACGCCATGACGGAGCGCTTGGACTACGCGATGAACGTGGTGCGCCATATGGAGAGCGTCGCCACCACGCCCGCCCTGCGCGCCGCCTATAACGCCGTGCAGCCGAAAGTCAGCGCGTTTTATGCCGGCATTCCCTTGAATGAGCGTCTGTGGAAAGCGATTCAGCGCTACGCCTCCAGCCAAGAGGCTCATTCGCTTACCGGAACCATGAGGCGGTTTCTCGCAAAAACCGTCGATTCCTTCAAGCGCCATGGCGCCGAACTCGATCCCGCGGGCAAGGCCCGGCTTCGGGAAATAAACGTGGCGTTGGCGGAAGCCACGACGAAATTCTCGGAAAATGTTCTCGACTCGACCAACGCCTTCGAGCTTTTGATTACGGAAGAGCAGCGCCTGAAAGGCCTGCCCCCGGCCGCCATCGCGGCCGCCCGCGCCGCGGCGGAAGCCAAAGGGCGAACCGGCTGGCGTTTTACCCTCCAAGCGCCCAGCTACGTCGCCGTGATGACGTATCTGGACGACGCCTCCACCCGCGAAGCTCTCTACCGCGCCTTCAACGCCCGCGCCACTCCTTCCGGGCCGGGCGGCGCCGCTCACGATAACCGTCCGCTCATCGTCCGCATTCTCGATCTGCGCAAACAACAGGCGAATCTGCTCGGCTTCCGCGATTTCTCCGACTTCGTCCTGGAGGACCGCATGGCGCGCGCCGGCGAGCGCGCCCAGTCCTTTCTCGACGGCCTGCGCCAGAAGACCGAAGCGCGCTTCCGCGATGAGAATCGCGATCTGGAGGCCTTCGCCGCCCGCGAGCTGGCGCCCTGGGACATCGGCTATTTCGCCGAAAAGCAGCGCGCCGCCCTCTACGATTTCGACGAAGAAGCGCTCCGGCCCTATTTCCCGCTGGAGCGCGTCACCGCCGGAATGTTCGATATTTTCGGCCGCCTGCTCGGCATTCGCGTGGCCGAAGAGCAAAACGTGCCGGCCTGGGATCCTCAAGTCAAATCCTATGCCGTTTACGACTCCTCAAGCGGCGCGTTTCTCGGGTCCTTCTACGCCGACTGGTTCCCGCGCGAAAACAAGCGCGGCGGCGCGTGGATGGACGCGCTCATCACCGGCAACCCCGCCGCCGGCCGCCCCCACCTCGGACTGATCTGCGGCAACCTGACTCCGCCCGTGGATGGCAAGCCTGCGCTGCTGACCCATCGCGAAGTGGAAACCATTTTCCACGAGTTCGGCCATCTCTTGCATCACCTGCTGAGCCTCGTGGAGGTGCGGAGTCTGGCGGGCACAAGCGTCGCTTGGGATTTCGTCGAGCTCCCTTCCCAGATCATGGAGAACTGGTGCTGGGAGCGCGAATCGCTCGACCTCTTTGCGCGCCACTGGGAAACCGGCCAACCCATCCCCGACGACCTCTTTCAAAAAATGAGGCGCGCCAAAACCTTTCGCGCCGCCAACGCGCAAATGCGCCAGTTGGGCTTCGGCTTCCTCGATCTGGCCCTGCACCGGCAATGGGACGGCGCGGGCGACGTGATCGAGTATTCGCGGCAAATCCTCCAACAATTCTCCCCCGCGCCCTTGCCCCCGGATCACGCCATGCTGGCCGCCTTCACACATTTGTTCGCCGCTCCGGTGGGCTACGCCGCCGGCTACTACTCCTACAAATGGGCGGAGGTGCTGGACGCCGACGCCTTCACGCGCTTCCGCAACGAAGGAGTTTTCAACCCGCGGGTGGGCCGCGAGTACCGAGACACAATCCTCGCCCGCGGCGATAGCGAAGACCCCGCCGTGCTGTACCGCTCCTTCATGGGCCGCGATCCCGATCCCAACGCCCTGCTGGAGCGGGCCGGCCTGGCTTAGCGTCAGGAGCCGTCCTGGCTTTGCGCGCCGGCCAAAAAACCTGGGCGGACGCATGGTGAGAGGCGGCCGCGCTTTTCTATTGCCGGTTCAACTGAACCACCCGCCAAACCGGCTGATCCTTTTCCGCCGGATCCTGCGTGAACTCCTGCGACGTCTTCGCCGGATCGTAATCGCGCCACAGCCAGCTCATCGACTCCGGCAGTTCCGCCGCCCCCTGCGCATTGTTGTGCTCGCCCCATCCGAATGAGAAATGGTAATCGTAGCCCTTGAACTTCAGCGCGTTCGCCAGGGCGATGTTGGCCGCCGGCCAATTGCCCGCCGTGTTATCCAGATCCGCGGACCCATCCTGGAGCCACACTCGGATATTGCGCTTCGGCTCGCGCCGCACCAGCGTCGGGTATTCCGCGCCGCCCCCGGGGTGGGAATCGGTCGGTCGCAGCGCCGTGTAGCTCCCAATCCAGCTCAACACTCGCGAAAACTCCTCCGGTTTGTGGAAAGCCGCGTTGAACGCCATGATTGCTCCCGAGCTCAGGCCCTGAATGGCGCGGCTATATCCGTCCGTGCGCATCTTGACGCTCTTTGCGACCACTGGAAAAATCTCATCCAGCAGCCGATGCAGGTACGCATCGCTCACCGTGTCATATTCAATCGATCGCTGATTCCTCTCCGGGCCCGCGCCCGCTTGAACGAAGATGCTCACCATCGGCGGAATCCGTTTCTGAGCCGTAAGATTGTCGAGCGTCTCCAGAATCCTCCACGGACCCGGCCGCGGACCCGTGAATTGCTGCCCGTCGCCCCACACCTGTACGGCCAGAGGCGTCACGCCGTCCCATTGCGCCGGCACATAGAACCACACATTGGCCTTCACCCCAGGGTAGATTTTGCTGGGCACTTCAATGGGTCCGGTTAGCTTGCCCTCGGCAACGCCCGGCTTGGCGTAACTGTCGGGCCCGAACGCAGCCAGATTGTTGGCGCCGCCGATCGGCTTCCCGTCGGCCAGCCACGTGTACTTGTACGCCGTCCCCGTCGCCAGCCTCCGTTGCACCACCCACACGGAGCCCGCCTTGAACGCCGCAATCGGGGCTTCGTTATTGATCTGGAGCGCCGGACCTTTCTCGGCGGCGATCGCCCACACAAACTCGCCCATCTCTCCCGCCGCCGCCGTGCCTTTTTCAATATTGTCGCCGCCCAAGGTGTCGCGCAAAGCCCGGTCCAATCCGGCGGCGCGCCTTCGAGCCATCTCAAGCAGCTCTTGAGTGGAAACTTTCTGCGCCGCGCAAACAGCCTCGATCGCCACCAGCGTTAACAGCATCCGCATATTGCCCCTCCTATTTCGGCAGTGGCGGCAAAGCCCGCCGCCGTCCGTCGATTCTTAAATGGGGTGAAATTGACTTCTATCCTGGCCGGAACCGGGCGCGTCGGAAACCGCGCTTGGCTGGCTCGTGGAAAATTCATTTCATGTGCTTCAGGGACTGCTCGTTTTCCAGACAAATCTCGTCGATTAACTCCGTATCCACGACGATGCGCTGTTTTAACGTCACCGTCCACGGCTTCGTGTAAGCCTTGGGATCGTCCACCGTCACCTGAATCTCAAGGTGTCCGAAGTCCGGCCGCCGGATCTGCTCCCGCACTTTCGCCGCCTGAGTCACCACGCTTCCATTCCAGTCGATCCAGGTGTCGTCGCGCAGCCCGATGGTGTCCACCACCAGCGTATCGCCCGACCACCGCGCCGAGGAATATCCTTGCCAGGAGGGTGTCGGATCTTCCGGCAGCGGCCTTGCGTCCGTGAACACCTGCCGGTAGCCGGCGTTCATCTCATTGAGCATCACCAGCAGACTGGGCGTGTGCACGAACTTCAGCAAATGCGGCATCCCGTAGGCGCGCAGAAAATTGTCCGGCAGGCACCGGATGTGGGGATCGTCCTTCGCCAGATTCTCCGTGCGCTCCTTGACGATGGGCGCAAGCCACGGTCGATAAGGCAGCCCTCCCGGAAGATCCACTCCGATATTCGCCATTTGCCGCGAGCCCGTGATTCGGCTCGGGTCGCCGGGACTCTGCGCCGGATCGGAACTTCGCGGTTCCGTGGCGGCCGCCCGTTCCTTTGGACTCGACAAAACCCCCGGCCGCAGAACGTTGGGCTCCGCCGTCGTCCAGATCCCCGAAAAGTCGGGCTTGCCATCCGCCAGCCGAGGCGCGGCGGCCGCCATGTCCACGCTCCCATCGGCCTTTCGCGGCACTCCCGCGGTGGGATATTTCAGCCACTGAGCCTGCAACCGGGACGCGGCCGGCGCGCCCCAAAAGACGATGGCGGCGGCGAGAAAAGCTTTACGGCATCGGCGCATCATGCATCGTGTAGTATATGCGAAAATCTCGCCCGCCGCTTTGCTCCTTTCCGGTTGCGTGGCTGCCGCCGCGATGTTTGCGCTATTCTGAACAAGCATGAAAACCACGCTGTTGCTCTGTTCCTCCATGCTCGTCTTTGCTCAAACGCCGGCGGCTCAAACGCCGGCGGCTCAAACGCCGGCGGCTCAAACGCCGGCGGCTCAAACGCGGGAGCCGCAAGACCTGCAACTCAGCAGAACTCGGCAGACTCCCGCCCCCAGAAGGGACCCCAACTGGCCACCCTCCGGACCCACCCCCCGCACCGCCGACGGTCATCCCGATCTTTCCGGCAACTGGCAGCCCAATGCGATTCGCGAAAACGTCGACCTGATCGGCGCCGGCGTGGATGTTCCCTTGCTGCCTGGCCCGAAAGCCTTATACGAAAAACGCAGAGCCTCTCTTAGCAAGGACGATCCCGAGGCCCGCTGCCTTCCCCCCGGCGTTCCCCGCATGAGCACCACGCCCTATCCCTGGAGCTTCATCCAAACCAAGGATCTGCTGGTCATCGTCTACGAAGGCGGCGCCCACATCTGGCGCAAGGTCTTTCTCGACGGCCGTCCCCATAATCCCCAAGTGGAGCAAACTTGGCTGGGCGATTCCATTGGCCACTGGGAAGGCGACACTCTCGTGGTGGAAACCGTCGGACAAAACGACATCACCTGGATCGACGAGTCCGGCATCCCCCACTCCGACGAAATGAAAGTAACCGAGCGCATCAGCCGTCCCGATCTTGGCCATCTGACGATCGAGCACATCGTCGACGATCCCAAGACTTTCTCCAGGCCCTGGAGCTTCACCACTCATCCCACCTTGCTGAAAGGCGAACTCATCGAATATATCTGCCAGGAGAACAATAGGGACGTCCAGCATCTGGTGGGCAGATGACGCGCGAAGACGCCATTGTTCATGTCGCGCCGCTGGAGTACCGCTGGCAGACTCACGATCCGTTTCTGTTCTGCGTTCATCACGTCGACCACTACCCGAAAGGCAATGAGCGCCTCGGCCCCGCCGCCTCCCTCGCCGGGCGCGACATCGGACAGGATTTCGAAGGCCGCGACGGTTGGCGGATGTATCACGGCGACGTCGTGCCTGGATTTCCTCAGCACCCCCACCGCGGCTTTGAGACCGTAACCATCGTGCGCCGCGGCTATATCGACCATTCCGACTCGCTTGGCGCGACGGCCCGCTTTGGCATGGGCGACGTCCAGTGGCTGACCGCCGGCGCCGGCGTCGTGCACTCCGAGATGTTTCCGCTGCTCAACCAGGACGGCCCGAATCCGCTCGAACTGTTTCAAATATGGTTGAATTTGCCGGCCAAGAACAAAATGGCCCAGCCCTATTTCACTATGTTCTGGGATGGCGATATCCCGCGCCGCCGCTTCAACGGCTCCCCTGGACGCCAGGTCGAGGTGACGGTGATTGCCGGCGCGCTCGGCGGTCTCCAGCCGCTGCCGCCGCCGCCGCACTCCTGGGCGGCCGAAAATAGCTCCGAACTAGCCATCTGGTCTATCGCCATGCAGGCCGGATCCTCCTGGACCCTCCCCCCCGCGCAAAGCCATAGCGCCGTGCGCACCCTGCATCTGTTTGCCGGTCCCGGCTTGCGCGTCGCCGGGCGCGATGTGCCCGGTCCCTCCGCGATTCAAATCCGGCCCGGCCTGCCGGTTCCCATCGAAGCCTCCCTCGGCCCCGTCGAAATTCTCCTGCTCCAGGCCCGTCCGATCGGCGAGCCGGTCGTTCAATATGGCCCCTTCGTAATGAACACCCGTTCGGAATTGGAGCAGGCTTTCGCCGACTACCGCCGCACTCAGTTTGGCGGCTGGCCTTGGCCGGATAACGCGCCGGTGCATCCTCGAACCGAAAGCCGGTTCGCGCGCCACGCCGATGGCCGGATCGAGCGCCCCGCCTGAGGACCCTTTATGTTTGTCGCCCACGCTCGCGCTTTTCGGCTTCTCCTCTGGATCTCGTTTTTCTCCGCCTGCGCTCTGGGGCAGCCTCCGCCCCCCGGTCAGGCCCTTTTCCAGCGCCATTGCGCCGGTTGCCACTCGGCGGACGGGGGCGCCGCCGGCCTGGCCGCTCTAAGCGCGATGTCCACCGAGAGCATCTTCGATTCCTTGATGAGCGGCAAGATGAAGGACTATGCGGCAAGCCTGACCAGCCGCGAGCGCCGCAACATCGCCGAATTTCTTGGCAAGCGCCCTTATCTCGATCCCGCGGCCGGCGACGTCGCCAAAATGGCCAATCGGTGTCCCTCCAATCCGGCGCTATCGGCCATGGGGCCCTCCTGGTCGGGCTGGGGCGGAGAAACCAACGCCCGTTTTCAGAACGAAACTGCGGCGGGGTTGAAGGCGTCCGATGTCCCCAAATTGAAGCTCAAATGGGCCTGGGGCCTGCCGGGCGGCTCAAACAGCTATTCGCAGCCCGCGGTCGCCTTCGGCCGCCTGTTCGTGGGCGCCGACGATGGCTCCGTTTATTCGCTGGACGCCGCCTCGGGCTGCGCCTATTGGGCTTTCAAGTCCGATATGTTCGGGCGATTTGCTCCCATCGTCGCCCCTATCCATGGCTACCCCGGAACTTCCTATGCCGTTTACTTCGTGACCCGATCCTCCACCGCCTATGCGATTGACGCCCACGATGGCCGCCTGCTTTGGAAGAACGTGGTCAAAGACGGGCTCAATAATCTCAGCGCCACCGCCGCATTTTACGAGGGCCGCCTGTACGTGCCCTTATCCGGAACCGAGACGCTGACGGGCGCCAGCCTCGACTATGAATGCTGCAAGTCGCGCGGAGCGGTCGTGGCCGTGGACGCCAATACCGGCCATGTCCTGTGGCGCACGCAGACGATTCAACAACCGCTTCGCGCCCTGGGCGAAAACTCGAAAGGAAAACAAAACTTCGGCCCGGCCGGAGCTTCGGTATGGAACACGCCCACCGTCGACGCCAAGCGCAAGCGCATCTACGTGGGCTCCGGCAACAGCTTCGGCCGCATCGCCGCCGACACCAGCGACTCCATCCTGGCCCTGCGTATGGAGGACGGCAAAATCGTCTGGCATCATCAGGAATTCGCGGGCGATTCGTTCATGAATGGCTGCCGGCCCGCCAACCCCAAGGACTCCAACTGCCCCGAAAAGCTCGGGCCGGATTATGATTTCGGTGGCTCCTCCGTCATCCTCCAGACCGTCCATGGCAAGGACATCCTTGTCGCCGCGGGCAAGGGCGGCGTCGCGATCGGACTCGATCCCGATGCCGAAGGTAAGCTCCTTTGGCGCACGCAGTTGTGGGAGACCCAGCCTCCCTCGGCCGCCGGCCTGGTGGTTTGGGGCGGCGCCGCCGACGGCCAGCGCGTCTACTATCCTTTACAGCAACCCGGCGGCGGCTTGAAAGCTTTGCGGCTAACGACGGGCCAGGTGGACTGGAACGCGCCCATCAACGCCGATCGCCGGGGACAAGCCGGCCCCGCCAGTTCGATCCCCGGCATTGTCTTCACCGGCGGCTGGGACGGCATCCTGCGGGCCGTCGACTCCTCCGGAAACGTCGTGTGGAGCTACGACTCCAAACGCGACTACCAGACCGTCAATGGCGTAATAGCCAATGGCGGCTCGTTCGGCTGCGCCGGTCCTGTCATCGCCGGCGGCATGTTGTATATCGCCTCCGGTTACACCGGAATCCAGGGCGGCTCCCAAGGCAACGTCGTGCTTGCCTTCAGCGCGCGGTAACAAAATCCGCTCCTTCGTCCGGCGCCTGCCGTTTTGATTTGACAAGGCGGCCAAAGGACGTTTATCATCTTCCCTAGAGCTTTTACAGACCTCCCAAGCAGACGGGTCTGTCGTCCTCAGGCTCCCGGTCCGCAGTCTGTTGTCCTGCGCTGCAAGTTCCCCGGCGCTCCTCCCTTTCAATTCCACTGAACCGGAGCGTCTCATCGCTCCAGGAGAATTTCGCTCATGATGCTTTCGCGCAAGACCGAAGAATCTCTGCTTGAACGAGGTTATTCCCGCCGCCAGATCGCCCGGATCGCAATGGGGGCTGCCTCGGTGATTCCTTTCTTTAACGAATTTGCCCAGGCTCAACAAGCCGAAAGGAGAGCCGCCCGCGCCAATCGCCAGGGCGGCCAGCGCCAGGACTACGATCCCGAAGTCGTCCGCATCACCTCCAACGAAAATCCGATGGGCCCCTGTAAGGAGGGCATCGAGGCCATGGCCCGCGTGGGGCCGCTGGGCTGGCGCTACAATCCCCAGGGCGAGAACCTCGAATTCGAATCGCTGCTGCAAACCACCGAAAACGTCAAACCTGGCTATGTCAACGGCTATCCCGGCTCCAGCACTCCGCTGGCCAACTGCGCGCCCGCATTCTGCTCCCCTACCCGAAGCTGGGTGATGGGAAGCCCCGGCTACGGCAGCGGCCAGGGTCGTTTCATCGGCAATAAGGTGATTCAGGTTCCTCTCCGCAAAGACTATTCGCACGATGTGGAAGCCATGATCCAGGCCGACCCGAACGCCGGAGCCTACTATATCTGCAATCCCAACAATCCCACCGGCACTTTGACTTCGCGCGAAGATTTCGAATACATCCTGGCTCACAAGCAAAAAGACGCCGTGCTGATTATCGACGAGGCCTACGTTCACTTTGCCGGGCCGGAGCACTACTCCACCGAGTTGGTCCGCCAGGACAAGGATGTCGTCGTGCTCCGGACGTTTTCGAAAATTTACGGCATGGCCGGCCTGCGCGCCGGCGCCCTCTACGGCCGGCCCGATTTGCTGGCCAAAGTCGCCGAATACGGCCGCGGCGGCCATCTGCCCGTCACCGCAACCGCCTGTGCGGCGGCCAGCATGAAGGTGGGCGAGGCCCTGATGACCGAAAGACGCGCCATCAACAAGAAAAATCGCGATCTGGCTTTTGAACATATGGAAAAAATCGGCGTCTCCTTCATCCCCTCCATGTCCAACTTCTTCATGATGTCGGTGAAAGGAATGACGGGAGTTCAGGTCGGAGAAGCCATGGCGGCCAAGAAAATCCTGCTGGCGGGCAATCGTTGGCCGGAATGGCCGCAGTATATCCGCGTGACCGTCGGAACCTACGAAGAGATGGGAAAATTCAACGCGGCTCTGGCCCAGGTCGTCCAGGAAGGGCCCGTGAAAACCAAGGCCGCGTAAGCAACCAGAAGGCCGGATGGCCGGAGCGCGGCATGCCCCGGCCCCCGGCCGCCGCCCCCGCCGAGAATTCGCGCCTCGGCGTTCTCTGCCCCGCCAAAAACGCCCATCCAGCCCGCGCCCTGGCATCCTTGTAATAAAGGAGTCCAATGAAAATATTTTTGGCTGGAGCCACCGGCGCAATCGGCCGGCCTCTGACGATGCGCCTGCTCGCCCAGGGCCACGATATAACGGGCATGACCAGCTCCGAACGCGGCCTTGCAATGCTCAAAGCGCTTGGAGCCAAGGGCGTTGTCGTGAATGCCCTCGATGCCCAGGCAGTCCGCGGAGCCCTCGATCGGGCCCGGCCCGATGCCGTAATCGACCAGTTGACCTCGTTGCCAAAGCGCTATACGCCGGACGAAATGCGCTCCGCGGCGGAGCGGGACCGAAAGGTCAGGCTCGAAGGCGGAGCCAACCTCTACGATGCCGCCTGCGCCGTTGGCGCACGCCGCTACATCGTCCAATCCACGGGATTCTTCTATGCGCCCGGTCCCGGGCTCGCCTCCGAACAAGACCCTCTTGCCGTCCATGCCTCGCCGGCCATCGCCGCCAGCGTCCGAACCTACATGCAGATCGAGCAGCGGGTGGTCGGAGGCGCGAATTTACAGGGAGTCGCCCTGCGTTATGGTTTCTTCTATGGGCCGGGCGCCTGGTTCGCAGACGACGGCGATATCGCCGCCCAAGTGCGCCAACGGAAATACCCGATCGCCGGTTCGGGCCAAGGAGTCTGGTCCTGGATTCATGTGGAGGATGCCGCGGCGGCCACCGTAGCCGCCTTACAGTGCGCCCCCGGAGTCTATAACATCGTCGACGACGACCCGTCCCCGCTGTCCCTCTGGCTTCCCGCTTTTGCCTCCGCCATGGGAGCGCCCCCTCCGCCGCGCATCGCCGAAACAGACGCGCTTAAAGGCGCCGGCTCCGATTTCGTATATTACGCCACGCTCCTGCGCGGCGCTTCCAACGCCAAGGCGAAGCGGGAATGGGGCTTCGCGCCCCGGCCCCTCGAATGGCTGCGCAAGCGCGAGCCATAACGAAAGGGCCATATCACAAAGCGGCATCTTTCAGCATCGGCAACTTCAAATGATGTTGGCGCGCCGCTTCCCGCGCGGCCCCATACCCCGCGTCGGCGTGCCGCATGACGCCCGTCGCTGGATCGTTGAACAGCACCCGCTCGATCCGTTTGGCCGCCGCGGCCGTTCCGTCGCACACCACCACCACTCCGGCGTGTTGCGAAAATCCCATCCCCACTCCGCCGCCGTGATGGAAGCTCACCCAGGTCGCGCCGCTCGCCGTGTTCAGCAGCGCGTTCAGCAGCGGCCAATCCGACACCGCGTCGGAGCCGTCCAGCATCGCTTCCGTCTCGCGGTTCGGACTCGCCACCGATCCGCTATCCAGGTGGTCGCGCCCGATCACGATCGGCGCCTTCAGCTCGCCGTTGCGAACCATTTCGTTGAACGCCAGCCCCGCCACATGACGCTCGCCCAAGCCCAGCCAGCAAATGCGCGCCGGCAAGCCCTGAAATGCGATGCGCCGCCGCGCCATGTCCAGCCACCGCGCCACATCGTCGTTTTCCGGGAAAAGCTCCTTGATTTTTTCGTCCGTTTTGTAAATGTCGCCGGGATCGCCCGACAGCGCCACCCACCGGAAAGGACCCTTCCCCCGGCAAAACAAGGGACGAATATAGGCCGGCACAAATCCCGGAAAATCGAAGGCGTTCCTCACCCCCTGATCCCGCGCCACCTGCCGGATGTTGTTGCCATAGTCGAAGACCGGCGTCCGCATCTGATGGAATTCCAGCATCGCCCGCACGTGCGCCGCGCAAGACTGCGCCGCCGCCTCGCGCAGTCTTGCGTGTTCGCCCGGATTTTCCGCCGCGGCCTTCCATTCTTCCACCGACCAGCCGGCCGGCAGGTATCCGTTGATTAAGTCGTGCGCCGAAGTTTGATCCGTCACCAGGTCTGGCTTAAGCCCGCCTTGCTTGGCCCTCCGCGCGATCTCCGGCAGCGCCTCCGCCGCATTGCCGCGCAGCCCGATCGAGACGGCCTCCTTGCGGTCGCAATAATATTCCACAAGGTCCAGCGCCTCGTCCAGGTTTTTCGCCTGCCGGTCCAAATAGCGCGTGCGAAGCCGGAAATCGATGCGCGATTGCTGGCATTCCACGATCAGCGAAACCGCCCCGGCCAAACTTGCCGCCAGCGGCTGCGCTCCGCCCATCCCCCCCAGCCCGGCGGTCAGGATCCACCGGCCCGCCAGGCTCCCCCCATAATGCTTGCGCGCCGCTTCGGCGAACGTTTCATAGGTTCCTTGCACGATGCCCTGCGAGCCGATATAAATCCAACTCCCCGCCGTCATCTGGCCGTACATCGCCAAACCCTTGCGATCCAGTTCATGAAAGTGCTCCCAATTCGCCCAGGCCGGAACCAGGTTGGAGTTCGCCAGCAGCACGCGCGGCGCATCGGCGTGCGTGCGAAACACCCCCGCCGGCTTGCCGGATTGAATCAGCAATGTTTCGTCCGGCTCGAGTTCTTTCAGGCTCGCCAGGATTTCGTCGAAACACTCCCAGTTCCGCGCCGCCCTTCCGATGCCGCCATACACCACCAGACTCTCCGGCCGCTCCGCCACTTCCCCATCCAGATTGTTCTGAATCATCCGGTAGGCCGCTTCGATCTGCCAGTTCTTGCACGTCAACTCCGCCCCCCGCGGCGCGCGAATTTTTCTCGACGGATCGAACCTGGAGGCCTTCGGTTCAGAACTTCGCTCTTCGAGCAACATGGGGACTCCTTTCCGCCCATTCCTTCAACACGGCCAGAAACCGATCGTTCGAGCGGGGCGCGCCAGCTTCGACACTTCCGGAATCCCGTAGCGCTTGGGCACATGCTCCGCCGTCAGGCCCGCGTTGTAGCCGGCGGATTTCAAGCGTCCTCGCTCAATTTCTCCAAAATTTCTCGATTTCCGCCATGCCCGCCCTGCGGTATATTCTAGTATAGACAGGATGAGCCATGTGTCAATCGGCCCCGTCCCGCACGGCGCTCCGTTTGCGCTTTATGAACGCATCAAAGGCGCCATTCGCCATAAGGTTCGCGCCGGCGAATGGCGGCCCGGAGACAAAATCCCTTCGGAAAACCACTTGGCCAAAACCCTCAAAGCCTCCCGCATGACCGTCAACCGCGCCTTGCGCGAGCTCTCCGAGCAGGGCGAGCTCGTGCGCCGCGGCGGCGTCGGAACTTTCGTGGCCGAGCCCCGTCCCGCCTCCACTCTGCTCATGATCGCCCGCATCGGCGATGAGATCCGCGCCCGCGGCCATCGTTACGATTGGTCGGTCATAAAGAAGAGCCGCAAAAAAGCTTCCCCCGAGCTCGCCGCGGCCCTGGATCTGTCCCATGGCGCCCCCGTCTTTCATGTCCTCTGCGTGCATCGCGAAAACGGCGTCCCCGTCCAGCTCGAGGACCGCTATGTCAATCCCGTCTGCGTTCCGCGGTTTTTGGATCAATCCTTCCAAAAGCAGCCTCCCTCGGAATATTTGTTGAGCGTGCTGCCCGCCGATGAAATCGAGCACACCGTCGATGCCGTGCTGCCCGGCGCCCAAGCCCGGCTTTTGAAAGTGGCCCGCGATCAACCTTGTTTGCTGCTCACGCGCCGCACCTGGTCCGGCAACACTCCCGTGACCTTCGCTAGGCTTCTCTACCCGGCTTCGCGCTACCGTCTCGGCTGCCGCTTCAAACCATCGGCCCTGCGCGGACGCGGCTAGCCGGCCA
>Ga0209062_1000900_pt1 | contig 66514 bp, 37 predicted proteins | sample Coa_R2_2_FD_187158 | JGI IMG/M metagenome (GOLD analysis project Ga0209062, IMG submission 187158) | Surface soil microbial communities from Centralia Pennsylvania, which are recovering from an underground coalmine fire - Coalmine... | ecosystem: Environmental > Terrestrial > Soil > Unclassified... | reverse complement strand
TACGGCCGATAGTGGCGGGCCGCCCCCGCCCACCGATTCGATCATCACGGTCGAGCATTTCGGCGGCACCGCTCCCCACTGACGGCGCGGCCGCCCCGGCACCGCGCGACAACCGTTGGAGCCCCCCCCGCCCGGCCGCCCGGCCCCCCCCCCCGCCCCCCGCCCCCCCCGGCCCCCCCGCTCCCGGGGCCGTCGCGGTTGTGGGGGCGGGCCCGCCGCCCCCATATTCGCCGCCCATGGCCTCACCCGACGAAGGCCCGTTCACGGGCCGTGTGGCCATCGTCACCGGCGCCGCCCGCGGGCTCGGACGCGCGGCCGCCACTCGCCTCCACGAGCTCGGCGCGTGCGTCGCCATCAATACCCGCCACCCCGATCGCGCCGCGGCCGTCGCCCGCACGCTCGGCGCCCGCGCGCTCGCCGCCCCCGGCGACCTCGCCGACCCGGCGGTTCCCGACCTGCTCGTTCGCCACACGCTCGACCACTTCGGCCGAGTTGATATCGTCGTCAACAACGCCGCCGTCGCGCGGCCGACCCGCTTCGAGCAACTCACGCCGGCCGAATGGCGGGCCACGATCGACGTCAACCTCACCGCCCCGTTTCTCCTCATCCGGGCGGCGCTCCCCGCCATGCGCGCCCAACGCTACGGCCGGGTCGTCAACATCTCGTCCACCGCCGGCAAGACGGTCAGCACCCTCGGCGGCGCCCACTACACGACGTCCAAGACGGGCCTCCTCGGTCTCACCCGCGCCGCCGCCAAGGAGCTCGGCCCGTTCGGCATCACCGTCAACGCCATCTGCCCCGGCATGATCGACACCGAGCTGACGCGCGAAACCGCGTCGGCCGAGCTCCTCGATCGGCTCGCCGCCGGCTTTCCCATCCCGCGACTCGGTACCCCGCTGGAAGTCGCGGACCTCGTCTGCTTCGCCGCCTCGGAGGCCGCCGGCTACATCACCGGCGCGTCCTTCGACATCAACGGCGGCGACCTCATGGTCTGAGCCAGGGAGGCTCAGCATGCGAGAGAGCGTCACCGTGCTGATCGCGCTCGTCGCGGCCCTCGTGCTGGGCGTCGCGATCGCCGCCGCGGGGAGCGCCACGCTGCTCCACGACACGAGCCTCATCGCGCCCATCGGCACCGCCTGGATCAACGCCATCCGGATGACGGTCATCCCGCTCGTCGTCTCGCTCCTCGTGACCGGCGTCGCCTCGGCGACCGACATGAAGGCGATCGGCCGGATCGGCATCCGCACCGCCGCCGCCTTTGGCCTGCTCCTCACCGGCACGGCGCTCGTCATCGTCCCGCTGGCGCCGATGGTGTTCCGCGCGCTCGCGCGCACGATCACCGTCCGGCCGCCGCTCCCCGCCGGCGCCGCCGAAGCGGCCGGTCAGCTCGGCGGGCAGCCGACGCAGTCGTTCGGGAGCTGGCTCGTGTCACTCATCCCGGCCAATCCGGTCGCCGCCGCCGCCAACGGCGCCATGGTGCCGCTCATCATCTTCACGGTCCTGTTCGCCCTCGCGCTCACCCGACTACCTGCCACGACGCGCGAGCGGATCGTCGCACCCTTCGCCGCGCTTCGGGACGCGATGCTGGTGCTCGTCCGATGGGTGATCGCGCTGGCGCCGATCGGTGTCTTCGCGCTCGTTCTGCCGCTCGCCGCCCAGGGCGGCGCGGCGCTCGCCGGAGCGGTCGGGTTCTATGTCGTCGCCTATTCGGCCGGCTGCATCCTCATCACACTCCTGCTCTACCCCACCGTGGCGCTCGCCACCCGTGTCGGGCTCCGGCGGTTCGCCGCCGCGGCCCTCCCGCCGCAGCTCATTGCCTTCAGCACCAGCTCATCGATCGCGGTGCTACCGGCGCTGATCGAGTCGGCGGAGCAACAGCTCGGCCTCGACGACCGCGTCTCGGGCTTCGTGCTCCCGGTCGCGGTCTCCACCTTCAAGATCGCCGGACCGATCGCGTGGCCGATCGGCTCACTCTTCGTCGCCTGGTTCTACGGCATCCCGCTCCACACGCAGGCGCTCCTGCTCCTCACGATCGGCAGCATCTTTCTCGGATTCGTCGCACCGGGTATCCCGCGCGGCGCCTTCCTGATGCTCGCCCCCCTGTTCATGGCCGTCGGGCTCCCGGTCGAGGGGCTCGGTATCCTGATCGCCGTCGACGCGATCCCCGACCTCTTCGCCACCGTCGTCAACACGACCGGCAACCTCACGGCCGCACTCCTCGTCGCCCGCGCCGACGTGGGCGTCCGCGAATCCACGCTGGCCGGTGCCCCTGCGCCCTCCTTCGGCGGGGCGACCGGGTGCTAATGTTCCGGTCTCCCATGATCAGAGAGAACGAGATGGCCATCGCTCGACCGCATGTCGCCGCCCGGACGTGGACCGCGCCGGCACCCGGCGCGCACCGCTCGCCGCTCGGCATCCTGCTGGCGTCGCTCGCGGCGGCGCTCGCGGCGGCGCTCGCGCTCGTCGCCTCGGCGCGCACCGGCGGCACGCAGACGCCCGCCGCCACCGCGCGATACGACGTATACGCGGTCAAGTTCGCCGGCTACCGCGGCTTCCCGCTCCGCGACCTCGTGCTCGGCGCCGACTCGACGGAGCGGCAGGATCTCGCCTTCGTCGTCTGGGTGCTCGAGCCGGTCGGCGCGCCGGGGGGGCACGTCGTGCTGTTCGACGCCGGCTTCTACCGCCAGAAGTTCCTCACTGCCTGGAAGCCCGTCGACTTCACTCGGCCGTCCGAGGCGATCGCGCGCGCGGGCGTCCGCCCCGAGGCGGTCACCGATGTCATCATCTCGCACGTTCACTGGGATCACCTGGACGGCGCCGATCTCTTCCCGCGCGCCCGCATCTGGCTCCAGCGCGCCGAGTACGAGCACTACGTCGGACGCGACGGCCGGCCGCTGGCGGGCGCCATCGATACCGTCGATGCGATGATGCTCGCCCGATTGCGCCGTGCGGGGCGGGTCGGTCTGATCGACGGCGACGCCAAGGTCGTCGTCCCCGGCATCACCGCCTACACGGGCGGCCGCCACACCTTCGCGTCGGAGTACATCAGCGTGGCGACACCGGCGGGCACGGTCGTCCTCGCGTCCGACAACGTCTATACCTACCAGAACCTCGCCCAGCACCGGCCGATCGCGGCGACCTTCGCGCCCGCCGACTCGGCGGCCAACCTCGCCGCCCAGGACCGGATGCGCTCGCTCGCGGCCGACCCCCGGTTCATCCTGCCGGGCCACGACCCGGCGATCTTCACTCGCTTCCCCACGCCCGGGAACGGAGTCGCCAGGATCGAGTGACCGGGGTTGCGAGCGGCCACCGCGCCCGCGCGACCCGTCACCCAATGTATGGATCCAAAAGACAAAGCGTATGGCCAGCGGCGTGCGTTCGGATCGGCGGAGGGTCGGCGCCGCTGGCGGACGGGGGCGCTGCCGGCCGGTGTCAGAGCAGGATCGAGGCGTGCTCCGGCTCGTCGTCGAGGAGCCTGCCGAGGATGCGGAGCCCGTCGGCGAGGTCGGCGCGCGTGCGGGCGCTTCCGAAGCAGACCCGGACACCGGCGGTGGCGAACGTCGGGTCGACGGCGAACGTCTCCGACGGCGTGACGGCGACCCCGCGCAGGCGTGCCGCGGCCGCGAACGCCTGGCTCGACCAGCGCTCGGGGAGCGCGATCCAGGCGTGGTAGGCGTGCGGGTGCGATACCGTGAGGCGTGGCCCGAGGATCGACGTCGCCAGGCTGTGGCGCGCCGTGCCCTCGTCGCGGCGGGCGCGGATGATCGTGGCCGCCGTGCCGTCGCCGACCCAGCGGGCCGCGATCTCGCCGAGTAGCGGGGCGGCCATCCAGACCGTCGCGCCGGTCGCGGCCGCGACCCGCCGCGTGCGCCGCGCGTCGGGCGCCAGCACGTAGGCGATGCGGAGTCCCGGGGCGACGCTCTTGGAGAGACTCGCGACGTAGTAGCTGAGCTCCGGCGCGTAGGCGCTGAGCGGCGTCGGCGCGTCGGCGGCGATCGGGCCGTAGGCATCGTCCTCGACCAGCGCCAGCCCGTGATCGCGGGCCACGGCGGCGATCTCCGCCCGCCGCGCCTCGGGCATGACGGCGACCGTGGGATTCTGGAACGTCGGGACGCAGCAGAGCGCGACCGGGCGATGCTCGCGGCAGGCGGCGGCGAGGGCGTCGGGGCGGAGACCATGCCGGTCGATGGTGACGCCGACCAGTTGCGCGCCGAGGTAGCGGGCGAGCGGCAGCATGGCCGGGAAGGTGAGCCCTTCGGCGAGCACGACCCGGCCGGCGGCCCCCAGGCTGGCGAGGACGACCGCGACCGCGTGCTGCGCGCCGCAGGTGACGATCACCCGGTCGGGTGCGGCGTCGAGGGCGCGGGCGGCGATCCAGTGGGCCCCCGCCTCCCGGTGCTCGCTCACGCCCTGCGGGTCGCCGTACCCGGTGAGGCGGGCGAACCCGGCGTCGGCCGCCAGCTCGCCCAGCACCGCCCCCCAGGCCCGGTTGGGCCCGGCGCCGTCCTCGAGCTCCGGTGGACCGTTCAGCGTCAGGTCGACGACCCGGGCGAGCGGGCCCGGCGCGCCGCCCGACGGGGTCCGCACGAACGTGCCCCGCCCCGAATGGGCGACGATCAGCCCACGCCGCCGCGCCTCGGCGTAGGCCCGGGTGGCGGTGGTGAGGTCGATCCCCATCCGGGCCGCGAGCAGCCGGTGCGACGGCATCCGCTCCCCGGGGCGAAGGCGCCCCGCGGCCACGTCATCGGCCATCGCCTCGGCGATCGCCACATACAGCGGCGCGCGCCGCGATCCGAGCTTCGGGGTCCACTCCGACACGACGTCAATCTCGGTGTATGGAAGGCCAGCGCAACACCCATACAAGATACTACCGTGTGGCGAAGCGTATGGACATATCGATGCAAGCGTCTTACTGTGTTGGGGCGCACGGCGGGACAGGTGTCTTGGCTGTGTCAGGCTGTGTCAGGGGCGACGGTTGACGAGCCGCGCGCGGCGGGGGGTGGACCCGCGCCGCCAGGCCTCCGGGAGGATGCGAACGATGAGGAGTTGGCGGGTGTGGCGGGCGGTGTGGGCGGCCACGATCGCGCTCGTGCCCGTCGCGGCACGGGCGCAGGCGACCGGCGAGATCACGGGCCGGGTGACGGACAGTGCGAGCGGGGCGCCGATCGCTGCCGCGCAGGTGCAGGTCGGCGGGACCGCGTTGGGCGCCGTCGCCGGCGACGACGGACGGTTCCGGATCGCCAGCGTCCCGCCGGGGACCCACCAGGTCACCGTCCGCCGCATCGGCTACCGGAGCGTCACCCGCGAGGTCGCCGTCCCCGATGGCGCCGGCGCGACGCTGGACGTGGCGCTCGCGGCGACCATCGCCACGCTCGACCAGCAGGTGATCACGGCCACCGGGGCGTCGGAGCGCAAGCGGGAGGACGGGTCCAACATCGGCACGCTCGCCGTCGACTCCGTGCCGCTCGCGGCGGTGAGCACGGTGGCCGACGTCATGTCGGCCCGCCTTCCGGGCGTCTCCGTGTCCCTCGGGAGCGGCACCGTCGGCACCGGCTCCCGGATTCACATCCGCGGCGCCAACTCGGTGTCACTCTCCAACGATCCGCTGCTCGTGATCGACGGCGTCCGGGCCGACAACACGTCGGCGTCGGAGCCGGCCGACATCGGGACCGGCGAGGGGGCCCCGTCCCGCCTCAATGATCTCAACCCCGACGACATCGAGGACATCCAGGTCATCAAGGGACCGGCGGCGACCGCGCTCTACGGCACCGCCGCCGCCAACGGCGTCGTGCAGATCAGGACCAAGCAGGGGCGCCAGGGCCGCGCGCGGTTCGACGCCTACGGCGAGCAGGGGGCGCTCCACCAGCCCGCCGACTTCCCCGCGAACTTCGCGCAGATCGGGACCCTCGCGGGCGGCGGACGCACGACGAACTGCAACCTCATCGCCCAGGGGCTGGGCGTCTGCACGCCGACATCCGACTCTCTCGTCTCCCTCAATCCCCTGCAACGGTACAGCCCATTCCGGGTCGGGGCTGTCGCCAACTACGGCATGAGCGTGAGCGGCGGCGCCGGGCCCGCCACGACGTACTACGTGAGCGGCGCCTTCGAGCGCGAGGACGGGACGTACATCAACAACGTGCGGCGCAACCTCTCCACCCGGGCCAATCTCCATACCCAGCTTCGCGACAATCTCGACCTCGCCGTGAGCGCCGGCTATGTCGACGGCGGGCTCACGCGCCCACAGAACGGTGACCAGGGCACCGGCATCATCCTGGGCGGCCTGCAAGGCTCGGCGTTCGACGATCCGATCAAGCACGGGTACGCGTTCTACCCGCTCAACCAGGTGGAGCAGTTCCAGACGCTCCAGGATCTCCACCGGCTCTCGGGAAGCGCCACCGCGAACTTCCTGCCCGTGCCCTGGCTCACCCTCACCGGCGTCGCCGGGGAAGACGACGTCGACCGCTCCGACGTGCAGTACCTGCCGACGGGCGCCATCCCGGAGAACCCGGCCCTGGCGATCGGATTCCGCGAGGTCGAGCCGACACACCTCTTCACCTACACGGCGAACGGCAGCGCGAGCGCCCGCTACACCCTCCGTCCGACGCTCTCGGCGACGTCCACGCTCGGCGCCTCCTTCTACAAGACGGCGACCACCTCGTCGAGCGCCTCGGGGTCCAACCTGAGCCCCGGGACGCAGTCGCTCCAGGGGGCGAGCTCGCTGTTCACGGTCGGCGAGTCGCACGAGACGATCGTCACCGTCGGCTACCTCGCCCAACAACAGTTCGCCTGGCGCGATCGGGTCTACCTGAGCGGCGCCGTGCGGACGGATCGCAACAGCGCCTTCGGCTTCGACTTCAAGCGGGTCTACTACCCCTCGGTGAACCTGTCCTGGGTCACGAGCGACGAGCCCTTCTTCCCGCGGACCGACGTCGTGAGCTCGCTTCGGCTCCGCGCGGCCTACGGCGAATCCGGCCAGAACCCGCGCTTCCGCCAGGCGCTCTCCTTCTACTCGCCAGTGCCCGTCGCCATCAACGGCACCGACGCGCCCGGGGTGACCGTCGGCGGCACCGGGAACGGCGCCCTCAAGCCGGAGCAGTCCCGCGAGCTGGAGGGCGGCTTCGACGCGGGGCTGTTCCGCGAGCGCGTGAATGTCGAGCTCACGGTCTACAACAAGATCACCTCCGATGCCCTCGTCCAGCAGCCGCTCCCGCCGAGCATCGGCGGGGCCGCGACGCGGTTCGTGAACCTGGGCGAGGTCCGGAACCGCGGCCTCGAGCTCCTCGTCAACGCCCGCGTCGTCGATGCCCAGCCGGTCGTGTTCGACCTCGGTCTCAACGGCTCGGCCAACGCCAACAAGCTGATCTCGCTGGGCTCCGGGATCCCGCCCCTGACGTTCCTGCTGGGCTACATCCAGGACCGCGCCGGCTCGCCGCTCGGCGGCTACTGGGCGCCCACGATCCAGCACTTCGCCGACGCCAACCACGACGGGATCATCGAGCCCAACGAGATCACGATGAGCCCGACGCCGCAGTATGTCGGGACTCCGTTCCCGCTGCGCGAGCTGTCGGTGACGCCCAGGGTGACGCTGTTCCGCCTGGTCCGCCTCTCGGCGCTCTTCGACTACCGGGGCGGACAGAAGCTCTGGGATCTCGACGCCGCGGTCCGGTGCGCACTCGCCCTCAACTGCCAGGCGATCCAGGACCGGCGGACGCCGCTCGCCGACCAGGCCGACGCGGTCGCGGGCGCCGCCTTCGGCGACCTCGGGACGTACATCAAGGACGCCTCCTTCTGGAAGTGGCGCGAGCTCGCCGTCAGCATCGACGCGCCGGTCCGCTGGCCACGCGCGGTGGGTCTCACGTCGGGGACCCTCACGTTCGCCGGCCGCAACCTGGCGACCTGGACGCGCTACAAGGGGCTGGATCCGGAGGCCAATACGTTCCCGGCGACCGGGCCGTCATCGCTCGAGTTGGCCGTGACGCCCCAGGTGCGCTACTACACTGTGCGCCTCACCCTGGGGTGGTAACCATGCGCCGTGCACTCCCAGTCGCCGCGCTCGCGCTCCTCGCCGCCACGCTCGGCGCGTGCAATTCGAACGATCTCCTCACCGTCCGCGATCCGGACGTCCCCGGCCCCAAGTCCCTCACCGGGCCGGGCGCGCTGCCCGTCCTCCTCAATGGCACGATCGGCGACTTCGCGTTCGCCTACCTGGGCGCCGACCCCAACGACGGCGGGGGACTGATCGCCGGCACCGGACTGCTCGCCGACGAGCTGCGCTCCAGTACCAACCTCGTCGTTCACAACCAGATCGACCAACGCAACACGCCGCTCATCTCGACCAGTAACCTGTTCCTCTTCCGGAACATTCAGATCGCGCGGGCGAGCGCCGACCGGGTCGCCGCGGCCTACGCGCAGTTCGCCCCGGACAGCAGCGGACACGCCCTGGCGCTCGCGCTCTCGGGCTTCGCGACGCTCCTCATGGGCGAGAGCTACTGCTCCGGGATTCCGTTCAGCACGATCGATGCGACCGGCACGGTGATCACCTACGGCGACCCGCTGCCCACGCCCGCCGTGTGGGCCCGCGCGCTGGCCAAGTTCGATTCGGCCGCCGGACTCCCGATCGCCGACGCCGCGGTGCGGAACCTGATCGCCATCGGCCGCGGGCGTGTCCTGCTCGACGCCGGACAGTTCGACGCTGCCGCGGCGGCGGTGAGCGGCGTGCCGGCCGGCTATCACTACCTGATCGGCGCCTCGGCGAACACGCTCCGCGAGACGAACGGCGTCGAGTTCCGGATCAACGAGAACGGGCAGGCCACGGTGTCGGACAGCGAGGGGGTGAACGGGCTGCCGTACCGCAGCGCCAACGATCCGCGCGTGCTCTGGGCGAACGCGATGACGACGGGGTTCGACGGGGTGACTCCGCTCTTCGTCCAGCTCATGTACCCGACGCGGAGCTCATCGGTGCCGCTGGCGACGGCGGCCGAGGCCCGGTTGATCGAGGCCGAGTCGGCGCTCCAGCATGGGGACGGGGCGACCTTCCTCGTCAAGCTGAACGCGGCGCGGGCAGAGTTCAGCGGCCTGACGCCGCTCGCGAGCGTGCCGGCGTCGCGCGACAGTCAGGTGACGCTCCTCTTTCAGGAGCGCGCGTTCTCGCTCTTCCTGACCGCGCACCGCCTGGGCGACATGCGGCGGCTCATCCGGCAGTATGGTCGGAGTGCCGCCACGGTGTTCCCGATCGGCACCTGGTACCGTGGCCCGGCCAGCAGCCCGGTCGACCAGTCGCCGTACGGGACCGATGTGAACCTGCCCATCCCGCAGGAGGAGCAGAACAACCCCAGGTTCCACGGCTGCATCGACCGCAATGCATAGACTCGAGGACGGGCAGTGACCATGCGGCACGGTCTCGTTGTGCTCGCGCTCGCCGGAGCCGCCGGGCTCCGCGCGCAGCCGCCGGCCGCCACGCGCGATCCGTTGAACCGGAGCGCGATCGACACCACCTGCGCGCCCTGCCGCGACTTCTTCCGTTACGCGAACGGCGGCTGGCTGCGGCAGGCGAAGATCCCACCCGCGTACTCGATGTGGGGCAGCTTCAACGAAGCCGTCGACCGGACGGATTCGCTCCTTCAGCGCATCGTCGAGGACGCGCGCGCGGACAGTGCGGCGCCGGCCGGCAGTAACCTCCAGAAGCTCGGTCTTTTCTACGGGAGCTGCATGGATTCGGCCGCGGTCGAGGCGGCCGGGCTCGCCCCACTCGCCGAGCGGCTCGGCCAGATCGCCGGCGCCCGGACCCGCGCCGACCTCGTTCGGGTGATCGGGCTCCTGCATCGGGGCGGGTCGGGCGCGCCGTTCGGCTTCTACGCGGCGCAGGATCCCAAGCACAGCGCCGACATGATCGCCACGCTCCGGCAGGGCGGGCTCGGTCTCCCCAACCGCGACTACTACACCCGCACCGACTCGGCGTCCCGCGCGCTCCGGACGGCGTATACCGCGCACGTGGCACGGATGCTGGCGCTCGCCGGGGCGACGGCGGCCGACGCGGCGCGCGATGCCGACAGCATCGTGGCGCTCGAGACGCAACTGGCGCTCGCCTCGATGACCCCGGTCGAGCAGCGGGACGATGAGGCGACCTATCACAAGATGTCGGTCGCCGCGCTCCAGGCGCTGACGCCCGACTTCGACTGGCGCAGCTACCTCGACGCGCTCGGTGCGCCGCCGGTGACCACCATCAACGTGCAGCAGCCGGCGTTCGTGCAGGCGGTGGACCGGCTGTTGGGCACCGTCCCGGTGCCGGTCTGGCAGGCGTACCTCCGCTGGCACGTGCTCCGGCGGGCCGCGCCGGCGCTGAGCGCGGCCTGGGTGAACGAGGACTTCCGGTTCCAGGGGATGCTCACCGGGACGACGGCGATGCTGCCGCGGGCCCGCCGCTGCCTCCAGCTCACGAGCGCCGCGCTCGGCGAGCCGCTGGGCGAGGCCTACATCAGGCGCGCGTTCACACCCCAGGCCAAGGCGCGCGTGGAGGCGCTCGTCCGGAATCTCGAGAGCGTGTTGCACGACCGGATCGAGCATCTGACGTGGATGTCGGCCCCGACCAAGCGGCAGGCGCTGGAGAAGCTCACACGCCTCACCAAGCATCTCGGGTATCCGGACCGGTGGCGCGACTATTCGGGGCTCGCGCTCACGCGTGGGCCGTTCGTCACCAATCTCCTCCGCGCCACGGCCTTCGAGCGCGCCCGCAACCTGCACAAGATCGGGCACCCGGTCGACCGGTCGGAGTGGGAGGCGCCGCCGCAGACGGTGGACGCCTTCGCCGACACCCCACTCAACACCATCACCTTCCCGGCCGGCATCCTCCAGCCGCCGTGGTTCGATCCCCAGGCCGACGACGCCGTGAACTACGGCGGCATCGGCACGGTCATCGGCCACGAGATGACGCACCTGTTCGACGACGAGGGGCGGAAGTACGACGCCGACGGCAACCTACGCGACTGGTGGGCGCCAGCGGATGCGGCCGATTATCGCCGGCGAGCGGAGCGCGTCGTCGAGCAGTTCAACACGTACACCGTGGTCGACAGTGCGACCCACGTCAACGGCCGGCTCACCCTCGGCGAGAACATTGCCGATCTCGGCGGCGTGACGATCGCCTATGCGGCGCTCGAGCGGGCCCTGGCGGGGAAGCCGCGGCCGCTGATCGATGGATATACGCCGGAGCAGCGGTTCTTCCTCGCCTTCGCGCATCTCTGGCGGGTCGTCGCGCGGCCCGAGTATCTCAAGATGCAGGTGAACACGGACCCGCATCCGCCGTGGATGTGGCGAGTGAACGGCCCGCTGTCGAATATCCCGGCGTTCGCGCAGGCGTTCGCCTGTCACGCCGGCGACCCGATGGTGCGACCGGAGGCGATTCGAGCGGCAATCTGGTAGGTCGGGCGCTCGCCTACCGCACGCTCCGGGGATGCGCCGGCGCCGTCCCGGCGATGAGCGTCGGGATCACGTGGCCCGGACCCGGATGGGCGGGGTCGATCCACTCGAGCCGGGTCGAGTCGGCGCTGCCGGCCACGTAAACGATGCGGCCATCCGGGAGCCACGCCGGCTGGGCATGCGTGCTCGGCGACGGGGACAGCCGGCGCACGGTGCCCGTCCCCACCGTCAGCAGGAACAACCCGAGATCGCCGTCGCGCGTCGAGGCGAACGCCAGTGTGTGCCCGTCGGGACTCCAGGCCGGATCGACGTCGGTGGACGCCCCGGTCGTCAGCGGCACCTCGGCGCCGCCGCCGCCGGCGATGACCACGATCGCCGCATTGCCGAACTGGGTCGTCACGACCGCCACCGAGTCGCCCGCGCGTGACCATGCCGGACTCGCCTGGATGGCCGACGCGAAGCTCGCGCTGCCGCTCACCGGCGCGGCCGCGCTCCCGTCGGACGCCGCCGACCACAGGTGATCGACACCGCCGCTCGGCGCGATGAAGGCGAGCCGCCGCCCGTCCGGTGAGAGGGCCGGCTGCGATGCCGGCATCGGCGCGGCGAGCCGTCGCTCCGTGCCGCCCGCCAGTGGCACCGTCCAGAGATCGGCGGCCCCGTCGCGGAAGCTCGTGAACACGACCGTGCCGGCGGCGACCGTCGGCTGCACGTTGTCCCCGGCCCCGGGCGTCAGCCGCTGAAGATCCTGGCCGTCCAGGTCGACGCGGTACACCTCCCGGTTCCCGTTCCCGGTCGAGTCCTGGAGGTCGAACACGACGGTCGGCGGCGCGGCGATGCGCAGCGCCACCGCCGCCGCCGTGTCGCCCGTGTGGGCCGTGACCGCCACCGCCCCCGTGTCGATGAAGCGGAGCGTGTCCCCCGACAGCCGGGCGATGCTCGCCGGGGCCGCGGCCCACCGGACGAGCGCCGGCGCCAGCACCGTTCCGTGATCGAGCAGTGTGACGGTCATCGTGCCGCCACGCTCTGCGTACCCGCTCGTCACGATCCGGAACGCCGCCGGCGCGAGCGGCCCGTCACAGGCCGTGGCGGCCGTGCCGGCCATTGCGAGGAGCATCCCGAACGCTGTCTCGCGGAGGAGCCCGCGCGCCGCGCGCCGGCGGCCGCTGCCTCGCCGCGGACGGGCCCACGATGCCACGCGGGTCGGAGGAGTCATCCTCCCCCGACCCTGCGCATGGGCGACACCGTCGGACGGGTGCACGGCCTACGACGACCGGCCGGCCGCCCGGGTCTCACTGGCTGCCGAGCAACACCACCCCGTTGTCACCGACCACGTACAGGTTCGTCGCCGAGGTCCCGTAGGCGCCGCGGAGGGTCGTCGTCACCGGCGTCGGCATGGTGAGCCACGCCTTGCCGTTGTAGTGCTGCACCGTGCCGCCATCGCCGACCGCGTACGCGTCGGCCGTGTAGCTGCCCTGGGGCGCGTCCGCCCAGCCCCCGCGGAGGGTCACGCCCGTGCCGCTGGCGAGCGCCGTCCAGCCGCTGGCCTTGCTGGTGTAGTGGCCGATCGTCCCGGCCGTCCCCACGGCGTACACATCGGACGCCGAGCTCCCGAAGACGCCGAGCATCTGCTGCCCGGCCGCCGGTCCACGCGCGCCCGACCAGCCCGACCCGCTGTTCACGAAGACCGAGTCGTTGCTCGAGGCGGCGAACACCGTCGTCGACCCCGATCCGGTCACCGCCCAGATCGCCGTCAGGTCACCGGTCGTGATCTGCCGGTAGCTGGGCGACCCGGAGCCGCTCCACGTCGCGACGGTCCCGCCGCGCGCGGCCGCGTACGCCGAGCTGCCGCTGCCCGTGACGCTGGTGAAGGCGTAGGGCAGACCCGACCCGAGCCAGGCGCCACTCGTGTACTGCGCGCCGTAGTCTGTCCCCACGGTGTAGAGCGCGCTGGGCTGCGCGCCCGCGCCCCAGACACCCGTGAGGCTGTCGCCGGGCGCGGCGTACGCGTTGGTCCACGTCGAGCCGTCGTAGTGGAGCATCGTCCCGAGCGTCGCGACCCACACATCGCTCGCGCTGCTCGCCCACACCGCGTTGAGCGTCAGACCGCTCTGGAGCGACACCTGCCACCGGGCGCCGTCGAACGAGAGCAGGCTGCCCTCGGCGCCGACCGCCCACGGGGTCGAGGAGCCGGCCGCGACTGCCGACAGCGGCATGCCGGCGTGCGGGCCGACCACCGACCACGCGCTGCCGTTGTAGTGGAGCGTCGTCCCGGCCGCGCCCACCGCCCAGACGTCCGTCGCGGACGCGCCGCCGACACCGGAGAGGTTCGCCGTCGAGCCGCTGGCCAGCGCCGTCCACGTCGTGCCATCGAAGTGCAGGATCGTCCCCTGGGCGCCGACGGCGAACACGTTCGTCGCCGACGTCCCCCACACCGCGGTGAGGGATGCCGTCGTCGGGCTCGCCTGGGTGTTCCAGAAGATGCCGTTGTTGCTGAACAGGATCGTGCCGTTGTCGCCGACGATCCAGATATGCGATCCGTCCGCGCCCCAGACCCCGCGGAGATCGACGTTGCCGATCCCGCCGGGGGCGGGGAGGCCGAACCAGCCACCGAACCAGGAGCGGATGATCGTGGCGCCCGCGCCGACCGCGAAGGTCTGTCCGGGTGCCGACGTCCACACGCCGTAGAGGTTGGAGGTCGTGCCCGAGTTGACGGAGCTCCAACTGCCGGCCGAGTCGCGCGCGACCGTGCCGTTGTCGCCGACCGCGAACACCGTCGCGGCCGATCCGTTCACGAGACCGGAGACGGCGCGGTAGTTGGTCGATGCGCTGCCGAAGCTGATCGCGTTCCAGGCCGAGCCGTTGTAGTTGAGGAGCGTGCCGCCCAGGCCGACGGCGAAGACATCGCTCGCCGTGTGCTGCCAGACGCCGGTCAGCGAGTCGCTCGTGAGGCCCTGGCGGAGCAGCGTCCAGCGCCGCACGCTCTTCTCGGCGGGCAACGGGGCGTCGATCTCGACCGAGAACTGGAACCCGTGAACGGCGGTGTCGAGCTGCATGATCCAGCTCGTGGCCGGTGTCGTCGCGCCCGGCTGGATCGGCGAGGCGTACTGGAAGTACGCCTGATTGGATTGCGTGAAGGTCGAGAAGCCGGTCGGGTTGGAGACGGCGATCGTCCCCTTGCCGGTCGTGACGGAGGGGCCCGAGTACACGAAGACGCGCGTCTGCTGCGGCGCCGGGTTCTGCCCGTCGGTGGTGCCGAGCGGTTGGTTGAGCAGGTTGTGGAGCGTGACGTTGAACGAGAAGTGCGCCTTGCCGCCGCCCAGTACCTTGTAGCGGAAGCCGGAGAAGGCGAGGGTGACGTCGATGTTCTGGCGGCCCATGATCACGTCGTAGGCGATCGTGCGGCCGCGGGCATCGGCGGCGCTGCCGCGGGCGGGCGTGCACGCCACCGTCGGCGTCGTCCCGAGGCGCGCCAGGCAGTCGAGGGCGACCCGCGCCGCCGGGCTGGGCGCGGCACCCGGCGTCGCGCTCTCCGGAGCCCGCGCCACGGGGGCGAGCGCATCGCGCGAGTCACTGCACGCGCTGACGACGCTGACGACCGTTGCGAGCCCGACGAGGATTAGAGCTTTCCAATGATCACGACGCGACATTAGAACCTTCCAATGTGTTCTCCAGGAAGACGCGCGGCCGCGGTGGAAGATCACGTACCCTGGAGCGCCGCCGTGCAGCCTGGGATTAAGTGCCTCCAATCTCGGCGTCTGGGTCGCCCGCCAGTGTGATTCGGCTCACCGGCTGACCGGTACGCACCCCCGGTCGTGGTGCACGACGTGATGGTGTGCGCCGTCGCCGTGACGGCGCGGGCCCGAGCGAGCGGACGGATGACGCTCCGATGCTCCAGAAGACAGAAGCCCCCGCGCAGAGCGCGGGGGCTTCTCTCGTCATTCGACGGACGGTCCGGGAGACCCGGTCCCGTGGTGTGGCGATCAGCGAACCGGCTGTGCGTGCTCGGGCATCCCCGGCGGCGTGACAATCGGGTGCACGACCTCGGGGTGTGCGACGTCGACCCAGACGAGCTGCGAGCTCGGGCCGTCCGCGGTGTAGCTCCACTGGGTGTACACGATGCGGGTGTCACTCACCCAGCTCGGCTCGCCGGCGTTGGCCGGGGCCGGCGTGAGGCGGGTGACCGTGCCGCTAGCCACCGCGTACAGGAAGAGCGCGACGTCGCCGTCGCGGGTCGATGAGAACACGATGGAGCCGCCGTCGGGACTCCAGGAGGGCTCGACGTCCGTCGTGCTGCCCGACGCCGTGAGCGATCGCAGCTGCGCGGGCGTGGCCGCGGTCGCCGTCGTGAGCGCCACGAGCCCGGCGTCGCCGAACGCCGTGCTCACGAACGTGAGCCCGCTGGCGTCCGGCGCCCACGTCGGGCTCGCCTCCTCGGCGTCGACCGTGCCCCACCCGACGGTGGCGCGCCGTGCACCGCTGCCGTCGGCGGCCGCGGTCCACACCTTGTCGGCGCCGCTGTCGGGCGCGACGAACGCGAGATGCGCACCGTCGGGGGCGAGCGCGGGCTGGTACGCGGGGCCGGTGAGTCCGACGAGCCGCGCCTCCTGACCGCCGCCGATCGTGGTGCGGTAGAGCGCCGGGTAGCCGTCACGATAGCTCGTGAAGATCACCGTCCCGCCGGCGACCGTCGGCTCCTCGTTGTCGCCCGCGCCGGAGGTCAGGCGCGTCAGGGCCTGGCCGTCGAGGGTCATACGGTACACGTCGCGATTGCCGAGGTTGCCGCTGGAGTCGACGTCGTGCATGTCGAAGACGATCGTCGGCGGCATCTCGACGTGGAACGTGATCGTCGCCGTCTTTCCGTGCCCGTGGGCGATGATCGTGACCAGCCCGGTGTCGAGCAACCGGAGCTGGCCGGGCGTGCTGACCATCGCGCTGCGGCCGGTCGACGAGGTCGCCACCCACTCCACCTCGTTCCCGGGGATCGCTCCGCTCCCGTCCCGCAGCTCGAGGGCCAGCGTCGACCCCCGCTCGGCACGTCCCGTGGCCGCGATCCTCACCGTCGGCGTCGCGATCGGCGCCGTCGCATCGCACGCGGCGAGCCCCATGAGGGTCGCGAGACCGGCGAGGGCCGCGACCTGGGGGAGCATGCGCCCCGCCGCGCGCCCGCCCATCCGGTGGTGTGGGGGCACCGGGTAGAGCGCGTGCAGCGAGTAGGGTAGGCGGGGTGGGCGGGGTGGGCGGGGTGGGCGGGGCGAGCGTCGGTGAGTCACGCGGGCGGTGGTGTGGGTCATGGAGGGTCCTCTCGTGGGAGGACTCTCGGCCCGCGCGGCCAGCCACATTATTTTCGTCTAACCGGTTGTCCTTCAAGCGGTTGTGAAGATGATCGACACTGTCAACGCCGAGTGTCGCGCTTCGTGACAGCGCCGCGCCCGTTGTCCTCGTCGAAGAACATCGTGGCCGGTCCGTCGCTCAGGCCCATCCGCCGCACGACCCTGCCCAGGGCGAGCGCCAGCGCCCGCGACTGCGGCGCGCGCAGGCGCTCGAGTGCCTGGATGAGCTGCGTCTGCGCGGGCGGCGGGGCGCGACGCAGCACGCCGCGGCCGGCCGGCGTGAGCGCGAGCACCACGCGCCGCGCGTCCTCCGCCGAACGGGTGCGCGTGACCAGGCCGCGGCGCACCAGCCGGTCGACGACCACCGAGACGGTGCTCTGGTGGGTAAACGTCCGGGCCGCGAGCTCGTTGAGCGACGAGGCCGACGCGTCGCTCAACTGGGCCAACACGTGGAGCTGCGCGCCGGTGATCCCTGCCGTTCGCTCGGCCGTGCGCGCCGACGTCCCGAGCGCCCGCACGATTCGGCGCAGCGCATCGAGCGACATCGCCGCGTAGTGCGGCGTTACCGTGCGGCTGCGCGCCACTCGCCGCCCAACCGGACGGGGGAGAACGACTGCTCGGCCTTGTCGGCCGCGGTCAGCCGCCGCGCATGGGCGCTGAGCAGGTCGCTGCGCGAGATGAGCCCGACCACCCGCCGCGGGTCGGCGCGGGAGACGACGGGGAGACGGCCGACCCCTTCACGGACCATGTGGTCTGCCGCCTCGCGGACCGAGTTGTCCTCGAAGATCACCACCGGCGCACGCCTGATGAGATCACGCACGTGACTCGTCAGCGGGAGGTCGCCGTCCAGGAGGTCGCGCCGGGTCACGACGCCGACCAGTGAGCCGTCGCGGTCGAGCACCGGATACCCCTGGTGTCCCGAGCCCGGCGCCCGCGCCGCGATCCAGTCCCGCACCTCTTCGACCGCTTCGTCGGCCCGGAGGCTGACCGGGTCGCGGGTCGCGATGTCCCGCACCACCAACTGCCCGAGGAAATCGGCCTCGTACTCCGACGGGATGCGTGTCCCGCGGCGCGTGAGCTTCTCCGTCATGATCGAGGACGACATGAGGCGGAGCGAGATGAGATACGCGGCCGAGCAGCCGGCGAGGAGGGGCAACAATCCCATCGGCTGGCGCGTCGTCTCGAACGCGAACACGACCGAGGCGAGCAGCGCGTGCGAGGCGCCGGCGAAGATCGCCGCCATCCCGACGAGCGCCGCGATCCGTGGGTCGACGTGGAGCGCCGGTGCGTACTGCGCGAGCACACCCCCGATGAGCGCGCCCGCCCCGCCCCCGATCGTGAACAGCGGCGCGAGCGTCCCACCCGACGTACCGCTGCCGAGTGAGATCACCCATGAGATGAACTTGAAGACGGCGAGCGTCAGCAGGGCGCGGCCGGCGAGCGAGCCCGCGACCGTCTGCTCGATGTTGATGTAACCGACACCGAGTGTCCGGGGAGCGATCCACCCGACGATGCCGACAGCGACCGCGCCGAGCGCCGGCCACCACATCCAGTGGACCGGCAGGTGCTCGAAGCCGTCCTCGATGGCGTACAGCGCCCGCGTGACGTATACGGCGATGAGGCCGATGACCGCACCGAGCACGACGTAGGTCGCGAGCGCGGCGCCGGTCGGTGGGCCGACCTGTGGCATGGCGAAGATCGGCGCCGGCCCCAGGAAGGCCAGCCGCACGGCGGTGGCGGTGGCGGCGGCGAGCGACACCGGGATGAGCGATCGCGCCCGGTACTCGAACAGCAGCAGCTCGACGGCCAGGAGGACAGCCGACACCGGGCTCCCGAAGGTGGCCGCCATCCCGGCCGCCGCCCCGGCGGCGAGCAGGATCTTCCGCTCATCGGCCGTCGTCCGGATGAGCTGCCCGACCAGGGAGCCGAGCGCGCCGCCGGTCGCGATGATCGGACCCTCGGCCCCGAACGGTCCTCCCGTCCCGATCGCGATCGCCGCCGAGATCGGCTTGAGGAACGTGATCCGTGGCGAGATCCGGCTTCCATTGAGGAGCACCTGCTCCATCGCCTCGGGAATGCCGTGCCCGCGGATCGCCGGCGAGCCGTACCGGGCCATGAGGCCGACGACGATCCCCCCGATCACCGGGATGACGATCACCACCGGCCCCAGATGGTTGTCGGCCGGGCTGACGAACCTCGTCGACCAGTGGCCGTAGAAGGCGACGTTGGTGATCAGGCCGATCATTCCGGTCAGCACCCGGGCCGCGAGCGCGGCCAGCCCGGCGACGACGATGGCGAGCCCGGACAGGAGCAGAACCCGCCCCGTGCGCTCGCCCTGCTGCGGCGGACCGATCGTGGCGAGCGTCGCGTCGAGTGACGGCGCGACCGGCAGCGGCGCCCCGCCCGGAGTATTGGTGTCCATTGGTTCCAAGTTAACCACTCCGGGCGCCGGCGGCCGCGTCGCTCAGGCCAGCACGTCGCTCGCCCGTCGGCGTGGTGGGCCGGCTGGTGGCGGCGCGAATCCGAGGCCGAACAGTACGTGCGCCTCCCCCGGGTGCCGCGCCACCGAACGCACCCAGGGCCTGAGCCCGAGGACGCGCAGCGGCTGATTGGCGTACGCCGCGAACACCCCCTCGGCGGCCGCGCGCAGCAGCAGGTGCTCGAGCGCCTCACCGGCCACGACCCACGCCGCCGGGTCATCGCTCTCGGTCCCCAGCACGGCGACGACGGGGGCGTCGTGCAGCATACGGCCGGCGCGGTGCGCTTCCGCCTCGGCGATCGCATGGGCGACCCGGTCGGCATCCTGACTCGCCCACCCGTCGGCCGGTGCGTCCATCCCGTCCTCGCTGCCCAGCACGCCGGCCGCGGCGCCGGACTCCTCGCCGGCCTCGAACACGAGATCGACCAGCGCTCGGCGGTCCTCCGCCGACCGGACCACGTGCAGCCACGCGCCGCACGACCGCGCGGCGGTGACCAGGCCGTCGATCAGCGCCGGCGGCACATCGCGCGGCTCGAACGGGACGCCAGGGGGGCGGACGGTGTGCCGATGCGGGATGGCGTGGAAGAGCGCACGATTGTAGTCGGACTCGCGGAGGGGTCCGCCAGCCCTGATGCGGGCGATCGTGCGCTCGTCGGACCGATCCGGGAAGAGCTGGACGGCGTCGTGGTAGCCGAAGTGGCGCAGCGCCACACGGGCATTGAAGAGCGCCGCGCCGCATCCGATCACGGGCTCGCGGTGGGCGGCCGTGCCGAGCGGTGCACCACGCCCCGAGTCGAGGCAGATCTCGAGCGCCTCGGCCGTCACCCGGAACTCCCACGGCTGGATGTTGTAGGGCGACGGCGCGAGCGCGCCGTACGCGGCGAGCAACGGGAGCACGACCGCGGGCGCGGTCTCGCCGGCGGCGGCGTCGCCCTCGACGGTGGCGGAGATCTGGCGCACGGCGTTCATCAGGTCGCGCAGCGGCGCATAGCTCATATAGTGAAAACGAGGTGGACTCATCGAACGCTGAAAGAACCGGTCCAGCGCACGGCCCAGGTCGGTGGATCAGGCGGGAGCCGCCGACGCGGTTGCGTTTCGGTATTTGTTCGGGTATCGTGTCCGGACGAGTCGCCGGAGGTGGCCGTGGACCGGGGCATGGGGCTCCAGCAGAAGATCGACCTGTTGATGTCGCTCGCGCAGGATGACCACGAGGGCCTGCCATCGCGTGCCCCGGTGCCGGCCGGGTACCGGGCGGGCGCCTCGCCGGTCACGCCGCGCGTCGTCCCGCCGCGATTGCGGCACGCGGCGGAGGTCGGGGCCCTCCGCCCGCTCAACATCCGCCAGCTCCGGTACGGGGCGGGGGTGCGCACCTCGTTGCTGCGCATCCTCATGACCAACGCGTGCAGCTTCAACTGCCACTATTGCCCCATGCGCCGGGACCGCAACCTGCCGCGCACGCTGCTCAAGCCGGAGGAGCTCGTACGCATCTTTCTCGGCGCCTACGCGCGCGGCTGGTGCGAGGGACTGTTCATCACGACCGGTATCCCGGGACGGCCGGTCAAAGTGATGGACGATCTCATCCAGGTGCTCGAGTCGCTCCGCGAGCGCCATCGGTTCGCGGGGTACATCCACGTCAAGATGGTGCCCGGCGCGGACGCGGCGCAGATCGAGCGACTGACTGCGCTGGCGAGTCGGATCTCGCTCAATCTCGAGGCCCCGTGCGGCGCGAGCCTGGCCCGCATCGCGCCCGACAAGAGCTTCCCGGCCGCGCTGACCTCCCTCGAGCGCGCGCGGGCGCAGATCAACACGGCGCGACTCGAGGAGCGCTACGGACGGCCGCGCGACCCGCTGCATCCCGGCGGGACGGCCGGGATGACGATGCAGTTCGTCGTCGGCGCGACGCCCGATACCGACCAGGGGATCCTGAACACCGTGACGGCGCTCTATCGCGGCGGCGGCATCCACCACAGCCAGTTCAGCGCCTTTCGCCCGATCCGCGAGACGCCGCTCGAGAGCGCGCGGGCGACGCCGGCGTTGCGGGAGCACCGACTCTACCAGGCTGACCACCTCCTCCGGCGCTACGGGTTCGACGCCGGCGAGATCGCCTATGGTGCGGACGGCAACCTTCCGCTCGGCGTCGATCCCAAGTGCGCCTGGGCACTCGCCCATCCCGAGCGGTTCCCCGTCGAAGTGCGGACCGCATCGGCCGAGGAGCTCCTGCGGGTGCCCGGGATCGGACCTGCGACGGCGCGGCGGATCGTGAGCGAGCGCGCGGGCACGACCCTCCGCGGATTGCGCGATCTCCGGCGGCTCGGTGTCGTGACGGCTCGCGCCGCCGGATTCGTGACGCTCGGCGGCCGGCGGGTGCAGACCCTGCGGTGGAGCGAGCAGCTCGGGTTCTGGGGCCCGGAGGAGGAGGCGGGCGCGTATCAACTCGTGTACGATGTGAGCCCCGGAACCTTTCGCTGACGCTCGTCGTCTCCCAACGGGGACCGATCGCGGCGCGGGCCGAGACGCCTCGCCGTTAGATTGGATCGATCGACGGTCGTCTCGCCCGATGCTGCCGCGGTGGCGGCGGCCGGGTCGGCCGTCCACGGTCCTGCCACACGGCGGGCGGCGTGGTCCACGCCGTCCTTACGAGCGGAGACGACACGCATGGCTACCACCGTCGCGAGCCCCGCATCGGCGACGGCACCGCCCGTGCCCGCGTCCGAGCACGAAGCGCGGGACGTCGCGGAAGCGGCGCGCGAGACCGAGTGGGCGCACCCCAGCTTCGTCCGCGAGCTCTTCCTCGGGCGGTTCCGGCTCGATCTGATCCATCCGCATCCGCGCCCCGACCCCGAGGCGATGGCGCGCGCCGAGCCCTTCCTGGCCCGGTTGCGGGCGCTGCTCGAGCGGGTGGACTCCGATGCGATCGATCGGACCGGACAGATCCCAGAGTCGGTCGTCGACGAGCTGCGGGCGATCGGTGCCTTCGGGATCAAGATCCCGCGGGAATACGGTGGGCTCGGGCTCTCACCGCTCGCGTACGTCCGCGCGATGGAGCTCGTGACATCGAAGGACGGGTCGTTGACCGCTCTCCTGTCGGCGTCTCAGTCGATCGGCGTGCCGCAGCCGCTGGCGCTCTTCGGGACCGAAGAGCAGAAGCGACGCTACTTCCCGCGCCTGGCGCGCGGCGCGATCTCGGCCTTCGCGCTCACCGAAGTCGATGCCGGGTCCGATCCGGCCAACATGACGACGGCCGCCGTCCCGTCGGAGGACGGGTCGCACTTCGTGCTGAACGGCGAGAAGCTCTGGTGCACGAACGGGACGCGTGCCGAGTTGTTCGTCGTCATGGCACGGACGCCAGACCGTGTGGTCGGCGGCAGGCCCCGCAAGCAGATCACCGCCTTCATCGTCGAGCGCGACATGCCGGGGGTCGAGGTCGTGCAGCGGCTGCGCTTCATGGGGCTGCGGGCGATCGAGAACGGCCTCATCCGGTTCACCAATGTGCGCGTGCCGCGCGAGAACATCCTGTGGGGTGAGGGCAAGGGCCTCAAGCTCGCGCTCACGACCCTCAATACCGGCCGCCTGACCCTGCCCGGCGGCTGTGCGGGCGTCGGCAAGAGCATGCTCCAGGTGGCGCGCACCTGGGCGGCCGAGCGCGTCCAGTGGGGCCAGCCCATCGGCCGCCACGAGGCCGTGGCGCACAAGCTCGCGAGCATGGCGGCGACGACCTTCGCGATGGAAGCCATCGCCGAGCTCGCCACATTGCTGTACGAGCGCGGCGGGTACGACATCCGGCTCGAGGCGGCGATCGCCAAGATGTACAACACCGAGGCGGGCTGGCGGATCGTGGACGAGACGCTCCAGATCCGCGGTGGTCGCGGCTACGAGACGGCGGAGTCGCTGGCCCGACGGGGGGAGCGCCCGATCCCGGTCGAGCGCGCCATGCGCGACTTCCGCATCAATCTGATCTTCGAGGGGTCCTCCGAGATCATGCGCCTCTTCATCGCGCGTGAGGCGGTCGACCACCACATGCGGACGGCGTTCGCGCTCGTCGACCCGCGCGCGACCGCGTCCGACCGCGTCCGGGCGCTCGGTCGCATCGTGCGTTTCTACCCCGCCTGGTACGCCACGCGCTGGGTCGGGCGTGGTCAGCTGCCGAGCTACGGCGAGTTCGGGTCGCTCGCGCCGCACCTGCGGTTCGCCGAGCGTGCGACGCGCCGGCTCTCGCGCGCGATCGTGCATGCGATGGTTCGCTACGGGCCGACACTCGAGCGGCGGCAGATGGTGCTCTTCCGCACCGTGGACATCGGCGCCGAGCTGTTTGCCATCTCGGCGGCCTGCGTGCGCGCGCGGATGCTCCAGCAGGAAGGGCAGCCCGAGGCCGCGACGCTGGCGGACGTGTTCTGCCGCGAGGCACGCGGCCGGATCCGCCGCCGCTTCTCCGAGCTCTTCAATCCCAACGACGCCGCCCTGACCCGCCTCTCGCGCCAGGTCCTCGACGGCCGGCACGCATGGCTCGAGCAGGGGATCGTCGGCATGTTGCACTAGCGGGGGCTGCCCTCGGCGGCCGCCCTCGGCGGCCGCCTGCGGCTGCCGCCACTTGCGGGCGCGGCAGTGGGCGGCTGTGGGTGGCAGCGGAGGCCGCTCGCGAGGGCCCCAGCGGAGGGCGGTCGAGGGCGGTCCGACGGCCGCCCTCCCGTCGTGACCCCCGGCGCGGCTATCCGCGACTACTCCGCCGCCGCGCGCTCGTCCGACGCCCGCCGCGTCGCGAGCTGCCGCGCGAGCCGCCGCGCGAGCTGCCGCGCGAGCCGCCGCGCGAGCTGCCGCGGCTGGAGCTACGACTCGAGCTGCGGCTGGAGCGGCTGCTCGCGGACCGCTTGGAAGTCCGGCCCCGCGCCGACCGCGCGGTCGTCCGACCCGACGTGCGGCGGGAGCCCGAGCGCTTCCGCGTCGAGCGCCGGCGGCCGCTCGGCGAGGGTGGAACCTTCTCGCCCTTGCGGCGCGCCTCGGCGAGGCCGATCGCGATCGCCTGCTTCGGATCGGTGACGCGCCCGCCGCGCCCCCGCTTCGAGCGCCGCAACGTGCCGCGCTTCTCGCGGCGCATCGCCTGGTGGACGGTCTCCTGCGCGGCGCGGCTGTATTTGCGATGTCCTGATCGCCCGCCCGATCGGGCGCCCGATTTCCGCGTCGATGCTCTTCGTGCGGCCATTGTCTCGCTCCTGAAAAGATGGGGTGACCGGCCGATCATCCGGTCCCGCAATGCAAGATTGATCCCATCTCGTCGCCGGAGCGCGTTCAGACGAGCGCGCGCACCTTTGTGAGCCGTTCGGCGGCGGCCTCCAACGTCTCGGTCTTCTTACAGAACGCGAAGCGCACGTAGCGGCGGCCGAGCGTCCGGTCGTGATAGAAGCTCGAGCCGGGGACGGTCGCGATGCCGATCTCGCGCGCGAGCCAGAGCGCGAATTCCGTGTCCGGCAGCTCGCTCAGCTCCGAGAAGTCGGCCAGGAAATAGTACGCGCCCTCCGGCGAGGTGAAGCGGAACCCGGCGTCACTCAGCGCCCGCGCGAGCAGGTCGCGACGGCGGCGGTAGTCCAGGGACAGCAGATTGAAGTACTCGGCGTCGAACGCGAAGCCGATCGCCGCGGCCGCCTGGAGCGGTGCCGGCGCGCCGACCGTGAGGAAGTCGTGCACCTTGCGGATCGCGTTCGTCGCCTCGGGCGGCGCGACCGCGTAGCCGATGCGCCAGCCCGTGATGCTGAACGTCTTGGACAGACTGGAGATCGTGACCGTGTGCTCCCGCATCCCGGGCCAGGTGGCGATCGGGTGATGCTGGCCGGCGTACGTGATGTACTCGTACGGGTCATCGGTGAAGACCGACACGCCGTGCTCGCGGCACAGCGACGCGACGCCGGAGATCTCCTCACGCGTGAAGACGCGGCCGGTCGGATTGTGGGGGCTGTTGAGCACGAGCGCCCGTGTCCGCGGCGTGAAGGCCCGGCGGAGGCGCTCGGGATCGAGGCGCCAGGCGGGCGGCTCGAGGGGCACGAAGACGGGCCGCGCGCCGGCCAGGATACCGTCGGGGCCGTAGTTCTCGTAGAACGGCTCCGGGATGACGACCTCGTCCCCGGGGTTGAGCAGCGCCAGGAACGTCGCCGCCATCGCTTCCGTCGCGCCGCACGTCACGGTGATCTCACGCTCGGGGTCGATCTCGAGGTCGTGCATCCGGCGATACTTCTCGGCGATTGCGAGCCGGAGTGCCGGGCTGCCCCAGGTGATCGCATACTGATTCACGTCCCCCCGGATGGCGGCGCACGCCGCATCCTTCATCGGCTCGGGCATGGGGAAATCGGGGAAGCCCTGCGCGAGATTGATCGCGCCGTGTGTGCGGGCGACGCGCGTCATCTCGCGGATCACGGACTCGGTGAACGTGGCGGCGCGGTGGGCCGGGTGCATGCATCTCTCCCCTTTTTCCGGACGGACGGCGATGTTTCCCCTGCATAAGCTCACCCTCTCCACACCGCTGTGCCAGAGATCGCATCCCCGTCACTGACCGCCCCGATCCACGTCCCGGTCGAGATCACCGATCCCACGAACGCCCGGATCCTGGCCGTCTCGGAGGACCGGATCGCGGGGTTCCTGCGAGAGCCGTTCGTGGCGATCGCCGAGCGGGCGGACGTGCCGGTCGCGACCGTGCTCGAGCGGCTGCGGGCGATGCTCGTCGCCGGCACCATTCGTCGCATCCGCCAGACGCTCATGGCGACGAGCCTCGCGCCGGGTGCGCTCGTCGCCTGGTGCGTCCCGGCCGAGCGGTTGGATGCGGCGTTCGACACCATGGTCCGCGACGACCCGTTCTCCGGCCACGTCGTCATCCGGTCGACCGACGCCGAGACGCCGGGGTCGGTGTATCGACTCTGGACGACGGTGAAGGTGCCGCAGGGGTATGCGATGGCGAAGCACTGCGACTATCTGGCCCGTCGGGTGGGCGCCGACCGCTACCGGCTCATGCCGGCCAAGCGGTTGTTCGCGCTCGGCGTTGGCCACGTGCGCCGCCGGGCGATCGAGCCCGGGAGTCGCGCCGAGGTGCTCGGCGACGTCATCGACACGTCGATCGTCGAGCTGTCGCCGCACGAGTGGCAGGTGCTCGAGGCCCTCAAGCGCGAGCTCGCGCCCGACGAGGTGCGGCTCGATCCCTGGCGGGCGCGCGCGGCCGAGGCCGGCGTCGAGCTCGACGCATTCTGCGATGTCGCCGAGCGACTCGCCGCGCGCGGGGTGATCGGCCGCTTCTCGACCTTTCTCGAGCACGTCAAGCCATCGGTCGGGGGCACCCGCGTCACGCGCTACAATGCGCTGTTTCACTGGCGGGTCCCGCCCGGGCGGGAGATCGATGCCGGTCGTGAGGTCGGGCGCCACTACATCGTGACGCACGCCTACTGGCGCGAGGGCGGCCCGGAGTTCCGGGACGTCAACGTGATGGCGGTGGTACACGGGACGGACAAGGCGACCGTGCTCGCCCACAAGGCCGCCATCGACCGGCACCTGGCCGACGCCGGCATCGCCGTCGGCTACACCAACGTGTTCTGGGGCGGCCGGAGCGAGATCAAACCGTCCGAGGTCTCCCCTGCCGCGTACGCCCGCTGGTGCCACGCCCAGGGCCTCGACCCCGCGGCCATGCGCGCCCGTCCCGGATCGTAACCGGCGGTCGCGCGGCCGCGGCCGCGGGCGGCGTTGCAATGCCGGGACGGCCGCGGGACGCGGGCCGTTCCGCCAACGGCGGCCGCCCGAAATGCCGGGCCAGGCATCGGTGCGGAATGCGAATCGCGGGCGGCATGAATGCCGCCCCGGCATTCGTGCGAAATGGGAGGGACGGGGGCGCCCGAAATGCGGGGCCAGACATCCGTGCGGGATGCGAGTCGCGGGCGGCATGAATGCCGCCCCTACGGGGCGCGCACGTCGCCCTGGGCCCACGACGGCACCATCATCCCGCCGGTCGTCGCCGGTTCCGGTGCAGGGGCAATTCGCGTCGCGAATTGCCCCTGCACCATCCAATAAACCCCGTTCCGTTGGTGGCCGCGGGACGCGGGATCGCGCGCGAAACGCCGCCCCGGCATCGGTGCGGGATGCGAATCGCGGGCGGCATGAATGCCGCCCGGCATCGGTGTGGGATGCGCATCGCGGGCGGCATGAATGCCGCCCCTACGCGCGGGGCATCATCGTCGTGCGGTTGCCCCTTCCTTTGCGGGACCGCGAACGGCCAAATTGTCCGCTCGGCCGCCCCGCCTGACGTCCGGGGCGGCCAGATCGTCTGTAGGCGGTCACCGGACCGGACGCCCACCCCCGGTGCCGCGCCGCGCATCCCTCACCGACTCCGACTATCACCCGCTCCGAGCCGGTTACCGGCACGTATCCGCCCTACACACCCCGCGCGCTGCCGCGCTGGTGGAAGGATGACGATGCCGCATCGAGCATCGCGCTCGCGATCGCGGTCCTCGCCGGGTACTGGCTCCTGCGCATCTGCTGGCGCGGATCGACCGAGTCGCTCGGCATCGCCGCATCCATCTACTACTGGCCGGTCTATCTCGTCGCGGCCGTGCTGTCGTGGCGGACGTCGCGGCACCCGGCGCTCGGGTCGGGACTCCGGCGCGGGTGGATGTTCCTCGCCGGAGCGGCGTTCTGCGTCTTCATCGGCGACACCTGCTGGATGTACTACGAGCTCGTGCTCGGTACCGAGCAGACGCAGGTGTGGACGGACCTGGTCTCGCTCACCAGCTATCCCCTCTGGCTCGCCGGGCTCCTCGCCTTTCCCGTCGCCCCGCGGGCCCGGGAAGAGCGGGCCAAGTTCTGGTTCGATGTCGCGACCGTGCTCGTCGGCGGCAGCATGCTGGTGTGGTTCCTGGTGCTCCGGCCCACGGCGCTCGCGACCCGCAGCCCCGGGCTCGAGGGCGGGCTGGCGATCGCCTTCCCGGTCGGCGACCTCGTGCTCCTGCTCGCCGCCGCGACGATGCTCGGGCGCGCCCCGGCCGAGAGCGTGCGGCGGGCGCTGCACTTCCTGGTCCTGGCGATCGGCGCGCAGTTCGTGGCCGACCTCGTCTACGGCAACATGCGCCTGGCGAGCGACTATCACACGGGGGACGTGCTCGACGTCATCTGGCTGAGCGCCGGCGTCCTGTTCGCGCTCGCGGCCCGGGTCCAGTGGATCGTCGCCTCGCGCGGCGTGGCGCCCGAGCGGCAGGAGGCGGCCACACTCCCGCGAGTGTCGGTCCTCCCCTATGCGTCGGTGATCGGCGGTGCCGGCCTGCTGCTCTATGCCTCGTATCCGGTCTGGGACCAGGAGCTCGGGCAGGTCATCCTGGGCTCGCTGGCGCTCACCGCCCTCGTCGTCGGTCGCCAGATGATGGCCGCGCGGGACAATGTCCGTCTCGTCTCGGAGCGCGTCCGGCAGGACGAGCGCTTCCGCTCACTCGTGCAGAACGGGTCGGACCTGATCACGGTCGTCGATGACACGCATCGCATCTCGTACCAGAGTCCGTCGATCTCCCGGCTGTTCGGCCACCAGCCGCCCGAGCTCGAGGGGCTGCCGCTCGTCGATCTCGCGCACCCGGAGGACGCCGCCGCGGTGCAGCTCTTCCTGCACCGCTCGGTCGCCGACGGCGCCGCATCGGTGCCGATCCAGTGGCGCATGTGGCATCGCGATGGGACGTGGCGCCCGGTCGAGAGCGTCGGGACCAATCTGCTGCGGGACACGTCCGTCCGCGGCATCGTGCTGAACACCCGCGACGTCAGCGAGCGCAAGGCGCTCGAGGCGCAGCTCACGCACCAGGCCTTTCACGACCCGCTGACCGGCCTCGCCAACCGGGCGCTGCTCCGCGACCGGGCCGACCATGCGCTGACGCGCGGCCACCGGCGGGAGCGCGCGCCGCTGGCGATGCTCTTCCTCGACCTCGACAACTTCAAGACCGTCAACGACAGCCTCGGCCACGCGGCCGGGGACTCGCTCCTGGTGGAGGCGGCCCGTCGGCTCGTCGCCTGCGTCCGCGCGGCCGACACGGTCGCCCGCCTGGGCGGCGACGAGTTCGCGGTGTTCATCGAGGACCCCGGCGAGGATGTCGAATGCTCGCAGGTCGCCGAGCGCATCGTCGCGGCACTCGGCCGGCCGTTCACGATGAGCGGACGGGAGATCTTCGTCGGCGCGAGCCTCGGGATCGCGGCCGCCCAGGACGGGGACGGGGCCGACGATCTCCTCCGCAACGCCGACGTCGCGATGTACATGGCGAAGACCCGCGGCAAGGGACGCTACGAGCGATTCGCGCCGGAGATGCACGCCACGGCGGTCGAGCGCATCGAGCTCGAGTCGGACCTCCGCCGCGCGATCGAGCACGAGGACTTCGTGCTGCACTATCAGCCGATCGTGATTCTCGAGACGGGACGCATCACCGGCGTCGAGGCTCTCGTCCGGTGGCAGCATCCGGTGCGCGGGCTCCTCCCGCCCGCGCAGTTCATCCCGATGGCCGAGGAGACGGGGCTCATCATGCCGCTCGGCGCCTGGGTGCTGCGAGAGGCGTGCAGCCAGGTGCAGCAGTGGCGCGCCCGGCGGGGCGACGCCGCGCCGCTCGTCCTCACCGTCAACGTCTCGGGTCGGCAGCTCCAGAGCGCGCAGTTCGTCGACGATGTCCGGGCCGCTCTCGACGGCTCCGGGCTCGCGCCGCACGCGCTGATCCTCGAGCTGACCGAGAGCGTGCTCACGACGCAGACGGAGTCCGTCATCACGGCGCTCCAGGCCGTCAAGGCGGTCGGCGTGCGGCTGGCGATCGACGACTTCGGGACCGGCTACTCGTCGCTCAGCTATCTCCAGCGGTTCCCGATCGACATCCTCAAGATCGCCAAGCCCTTCGTCGACGACGTCGCGGCGGCCGCGAACCCCACCGACCCGGACCGCCGCGCGCTGGCGCAGGCCGTGATCACGCTCGGGGCGACGCTCTCGGTGCGCACGATCGCCGAGGGGATCGAGCAGCCGCAGCAGCGGGCGCGGCTGCAGGAGCTCGGCTGCGGGCTGGGGCAGGGGTTCCACTTTTCGCGGCCCGTGCCGGCCGCCGAACTCGAGACCCTGCTCTTCGCCCACGGCCCCGACTTCGCCCTCGCCCCGGACCTCGCGGCCGTCCCCCGCGACCCCGCGCCCGCGCCGGCGCGCCCCGCCCCGGTCGGGAGCGCCGACCCGCTCTAGCCCCCGTCAGCCGGCCGTCAATCTCCGGCCGGGAAAGGCACCGGGCCGCCGGCGACCGGGGCGTCGCCGGCGAGGCGGCGCCGGGCGGCGGCGCGACGCTGGAACCAGCTCTGGAGCTCGTCCAGATACGTGTAGAACACCGGCGTCACGTATAGCGTCACCAGCTGCGAGAACGCGAGCCCGCCCACCACCACGACCCCAAGCGGACGGCGCACCGAGGCCCCGGCGCCCCAGCCGAAGGCGATCGGGATCGCGCCCATCAGGGCGGCCACCGTCGTCATCATGATCGGTCGGAAGCGGATGCTCGCCGCCTCGAGGATCGCCTCGCGCGGCGTATGATGTCCGGTCCGCTCGGCCTCGATCGCGAAGTCGATCATCATGATCGCGTTCTTCTTCACGATCCCGATCAGCATGATGATCCCGACGAACCCGTAGATGTCGAGATCCATGCCCAGCAGCATCAGCGTCACCAGCGCCCCGAAGGCGGCGAACGGGAGGCCGGTCAGGATCGTGATCGGGTGCACGAAGCTCTCGTAGAGCACGCCCAGGATGATGTAGATGACGAAGATCGTGAGGGCGAGCAGGAGCGGCAGGCCCTGCATCGACGTCTGGTACGCCTGCGCCGTGCCCGCAAACGAGGTCGTCACCGCCGGTGGCAGGGTCTCCCGCGCGATCTGCTGCACCTGGGCGACCGCCGTGCCGAGTGACACGCCCGGCTGCACGTCGAAGGAGATCGTCACCGACGGCAGTTGCCCGGAATGGTTGATCGTCACCGGCCCGATCGTCGGCACGAAGCGCGCGACCGCGCTGAGCGGCACCAGCGGCCCGTTCGTCGCCCGGACGTAGAGCGCATTGAGGGAGTTGATGTCGCGCTGGTACCGCGGCAGCACCTCCATCACCACCCAGTACTCGTTCGTCGAGGTGTAGATCGTCGACACCTGGCGCTGGCCGAACGCATCGTAGAGCACGTTCTCGACCTCGGACGGCGAGACGCCGAGCGAGGCGGCCCGGGGCCGATCGATCTGGATCGTCACCTCGGGATTCTCGATCAGGAGGTCGCTCGTGACGCCGGCGAGACCCGGGAGCGCCTTGAGCCTGTCCTCCAGCACGCGGGCACTCGAGTCGAGGGCCGCGATGTTGCCGCTCTGCATCGTGAACTGATAGAGGCTCTTCGTCTGGAGGCCGCCGATCGAGATCGCGGGCGGGTTCTGGACGAACACCGAGATCCCCGGCACGCCGGCCACTTCCTTGGCGAGCGACACCGCGATCTCCTGGGCCGAGTGCGCGCGCTCGTTCACCGGCTTGAGGTTGACCGTGACCTGCCCCTGGTTGGCGGCCGGCAGCGTCCCGACCGAGGCCTGCACCGAGAGCACGTCCGGGTCCTTGGCCATGATCGCCGCCACCTCCTGCTGGTGGGCGATCAGGGCCTCGTAGGAGACCCCCTCGGCGGCCTCGGTCGTGACCACGAGCTGCCCGGTGTCATCGGTGGGGAAGAGTCCCTTGGGGATGGCATAGAAGAGCCAGCCGGTGATGACCAGCGTCGCGATCGAGAACCCGACGGTCTCGAGCCGCCGCGCCATGACCCAGGCGAGGCTCCGCTCGTAGGCGTGGAGCACTCGCTCGTACGCACCCTCGACCGTGGTGTACACGCGTCCGTGGACGACGCCGTGGTCGGAGCGCAGGAACCGGCTACAGAGCATCGGCGTCAGCGACAGCGAGACGACTCCCGAGACGAGGATCGATACGCCGATGGTGACCGCGAACTCGTGGAACAGCTTCCCGATGATGCCCTGCATGAAGAGCACCGGGATGAACACCGCCGCCAGCGACAGGGTCATCGAGAGGATCGTGAACCCGACCTCGGTCGAGCCGTCGAGTGCCGCCTGCATCCGCGGCTTTCCCATCTCGAGATGGCGGACGATGTTCTCGAGCATCACGATGGCATCGTCGACCACGAACCCGACGGCGAGGGTCAGCGCCATCAGGGACAGGTTGTCGAGGCTGTAGTTCAGCAGGTACATGACCGAGAACGTGCCGATGATCGACATCGGCAGCGCCAGGCTCGGGATGATCGTCGCCGACACGTTCTTGAGGAACACGAAGATCACGAGCACGACGAGCCCGAGCGTCAGGAGCAGCGTCATCTTGACGTCGGTCACCGAGTCCTGGATCGACTGCGACCGATCGTAGAGGGTGACTACCTGGACGGTGTTCGGGATCTCGTTGTGGATGCGCGCCAGCGCCGCCTTGACGCCGTCGGCGACTTTGACCGTGTTGGTGCCGGGCTGCCGCTGCACCGCGAGCACGATCGCGGGCTCGCCGTTCACCCAGCTCGCCGTCTTGTTGTTCTGGACGTCGTTCGTGACTCGACCGATGTCGCTCAATCGCACCGGAGCGCCGTTGCGGTAGGCGACGATCATGTTCGCGAACGACGAGGCGCTCGGCAGTTGGCCGTTGGCCTGGAGGGTCAACGCCACGCTCGGCCCCCACAGGATGCCGGTCGGGAGGTTGACGTTCTCGGCGTTGACGGCCGCGTTCACCTCCTCGAGATCGATGCCGCGGGACGCCAGCGCCTCCGGGTCCAACTGGATCCGCACCGCGTACTTCTGTGAGCCGTAGACGAGGACCTGGGCGACACCGCTGACCGTCGACAGCCGCTGGGCGATCGTCGTCTCGCCGTACTCGTCGAGGGTCGACAACGGCAGCGCCGGCGACATGATCGCGAAGTACAGGATCGGTGTCGCCGCCGGGTTGGTCTTCTGGTACGACGGCGGGATGATCCCCTGCGGCAGGGTCCGCAGGGTCTGCGTGATCGCCGCCTGGATGTCCTGGGCCGCCGCGTCGATGTTGCGATCGAGAACGAACTGGACCACGATCGTCGTCGCGCCGATGCTGCTCGTCGACGTCATGTTGTCGATGCCGGCGATGGTCGAGAACTGCTTCTCGAGCGGTGTCGCGACCGTCGCCGCCATCGTCTCGGCGCTGGCCCCCGGCAGCGTGGCGTTGACGGTGATCGTCGGGTAGTCGACGTTCGGCAGGTCGCTGACCGCGAGGCGCGTGTAGGCGATGTAGCCGAAGAAGACGATCGAGATCATGACGAGGGTCGTCATGACGGGACGGGTGATGAACAGACGGGTCATGGGCGGTCAGTCCCCACTCGGGACGGGGATCGCGGACGGGATGCGCACCGGCGGGGTGGCGCGGCGCAGCAGGCGCGCGAGCCAGCCCTGGAGCTCATCCAGGTAGGTGTAGAAGACGGGCGTCATGTAGAGGGTCACGATCTGGGAGATGGCGAGCCCGCCGACGACCGTCACCCCGAGGGTCCGGCGCGAGCTCCCGGTCGCCCCGAGTCCGATCGCGATCGGCAGGCTCCCCATGATCGCCGCCATGGTGGTCATCATGATGGGCCGGAACCGGATGCTGGCGGCCTCGACGATGGCGTCCCGGGCCGAGCGGTGCCCGGCCCGCTCCGAGGCGATCGCGAAGTCGATCATCATGATCGCGTTCTTCTTCACGATCCCGATCAACATGATGATCCCCACATAGCCGTACACGTCGAGGTCGAGCCGAGTCGCCATGAGGGCGATGAGGGCGCCGACGGCGGCGAACGGGATGCCGGAGAGGATGGTGATCGGGTGGATGAAGCTCTCGTAGAGGATCCCGAGCACGACGTAGATGACGAAGATCGAGAGGCCGAGGAGGACGACCAGTCCCTGCTGCGAGGACTGGAAGGCCAGCGCCGTGCCGGCAAACGCCGACGTGATCGTCGGTGGGAGCGTCTGGCGTGCCGTCGTCTGCACGAGGCTCACCGCCTGACTGAGCGCGACGTTGGGTTGGACGTCGAACGCGATCGTCACCGCGGGCAGTTGCCCGGAGTGATTGACGCTGAGCGGCCCGACCGTCCGGGCCACCCGCGCGATGGACGCCAGGGGGACGAGCTGGCCGGTGGCCGGCGCCCGCACATAGAGCTGCTCGAGCGCGTGCTCATCCTGCTCGTACTGCGGCAGCGACTCCATCACCACCCAGTACTCGTTGACCGGCGTGTAGATGGTGGAGACCTGCCGGGAGCCGTAGGCGTCGTAGAGCGTCCGCTCGACCTGGGTGGCCGTGATGCCGAGCGCCGACGCCCGGTCCCGGTCGACCATCACCTGGACCTCCGGATTCTTGATCTGGAGGTCGGTGGTGACACCGACCAGTTGCGGGAGCTTCTGGAGTCGTGCCTGGAGCGCGAGTGCCGCCTGGTCGAGCGCCGCGAGATCGGGTCCCTGGAGCGAGAACTGGTAGAGGCTCTTGGACTGGCGGCCGCCGACGCGGATCGATGGCGGGTTCATCACGAACGCCGAGATCCCGGGCACGCGGTTGAGCTTCGGCATGAGCTCGTGCACGACGGCATCGGAGCTCAGATGGCGGTCGTTCGGACCCGAGCCGAGGGGCTTGAGGATGAGGAAGACCCGTCCCTGGTTGGCCGAGCCCATCGAGCCGACCGACGGGAGGATGTACTGGATGTTCGGATCGCGGAGCAGGATCGAGTCGATCCGCTGCTGGAGCGGGAGGATGGCGTCGAACGAGATCCCCTCCGCCCCCTCGGTCGTGACCATCAGCTGCCCCGTGTCATCGCTCGGGAAGAGTCCCTTGGGGATGATGCGGAACAGGATCACCATCAGGACCAGCGTCCCCGCCGAGACGAGGAGCATGTACGGGCGGTGCCGCATCGTCCAGACGAGGCTCCGCTCGTATCTCCGCAGGACCGCGCTGAAGGCCCGCTCCGACCAGTCGTAGAGTCGCTTCCGCCGCGCGGCTCGGCCCGGCGCGCCCGGCCGCTCGGCGCTCGACGCGGTCGGCTCCTGGCCCGAGCGGTGGACGGCGCTCAGGAAGCGGCTGCACAGCATCGGGGTGAGGGAGAGCGAGACGCAGCCGGAGACCAGGATCGCGACCGCGATCGTCACCCCGAACTCGTGGAACAGCATCCCCACGAGCCCCCCCATGAACATGATCGGGATGAAGACGGCCGCCAGCGAGGTCGTCATCGTCACGATCGTCGGGCCGACCTCGGCCGCCCCATCGTAGGCGGCCTGGAGCCGGGGTTTGCCCATCTCCATGTGGCGGACGATGTTCTCGAGCACGACGATGGCATCATCGACGACGAAGCCGACCGACAACGTCAGCGCCATGAGCGAGAGGTTGTCGATGCTGTAGTCGAGGAGGTACATGACCGAGAAGGTGCCGATGATGGACATCGGCAGCGCCAGGCTCGGGATCACCGTGGCCGAGACGTTCCGCAGGAAGACGAAGATCACCAGCACCACCAGCACCAGCGTCAGGATCAGCGTCGACCGGACGTCGTGCACCCCGCGGTTGATCGAGACGGCCCGGTCGTACGCCACCTTGAGCGTCACATCGGGTGGGATCTGGCCCCGGATCTCATCGAGCACCGCCTGGACATCGCGCGTCACCTGGACCGTGTTCGTCCCCGGCTGGCGCATGACCGCCAGCATGATGGCCCGCTGATTGTTGAACCACGCGGCGGTGCGGTTGTTCTGGACGTCGTCGGTCACGCGCGCGACGTCGCCCAGGTAGACCGGGGCGCCATGTCGGTAACTGACGACGATGCGGCTGAACTGGGCCGCGTCGTGGAGGTTGCCGGTCGCCTGGACGGTGATCGACCGGGTGGGGCCCCACATGATGCCGGTGGGGAGGTTCACGTTCTGCGTGTTGATGGCGGCCGTGACCTGGTCGACCCCGATCTGCCGGGCGACGAGCGCCGGCTGATCGAGCGCGATCCGGACCGCGTACTTCTGCTGCCCCCAGACCATCACCTGGGAGACGCCGTTCACCATCGAGATGCGCTGCGCGATCGTCGTCTCACCGAGCTCGTCGAGCACCGACAGCGGTTCGACCGCCGAGGTGAGCACCATGAACAGCACCGGCGCGGCGGCCGGGTTCTGCCGGAAGAACGACGGCGGGATGATCCCGGTCGGGAGATGCACCAGCGCTTGCGAGATGGCGGCCTGCACGTCCTGGGCGGCCGCATTGATGTTGCGGTCGAGGGCGAACTGGATGGTGATCGAGGTCGAGCCGAGGACGCTCGACGACGTCATGTTGTCGATGCCGGCGATCGTCGAGAGCTGCTTCTCGAGCGGTGTCGCGACCGACGCCGCCATCGTCTCCGGGCTCGCGCCCGGGAGGCTCGCGTTGACGTTGATCGTCGGGTAGTCGACGTTCGGGAGATCGCTCACGGGCAGCTTCGTGTACGCGATCAGGCCGAAGATCAGCACGCCCAGCATGACGAGTGTCGTCATGACTGGGCGTCTGATGAAGAGTGCCGTGAGTCTCATCCCGAGCCGGTACCGGCGCCCGGCGCCGCGACGCCGCCCGCCCCCGGCGGGACGAGCCCGCGCACGTTCACCTTCGCGCCCGGCGTGAGCCTGGACTGGCCGTCGGTCACGACCTGATCTCCCTCAGCCAGCCCCGACGCGATGACGGCGACATTGGCCGACGTCCGCTCGACCGTCACCGGCCGCTGGCGCGCCGTCCCCGACGCGTCGACGAGATAGACATAGTTCCCCTGCTGTCCCGTCATCACCGCCTGCGCCGGCACGACGAGCGCGTTCTGCTGCACGAACAGCCGCAGCGTCGTCGCGACGAACTGGCCCGGCCAGAGCGTGCCCGCCTGGTTTGGGAACGTTCCCTTGAGCAGCACCGTCCCGGTGGTCGTGTCCACCTGATTGTCGATGAACGTGAGCGTGCCCTGAACCGGCGCGGGGGCGGGGACGCCGGGGAGCCCGGGCATCGAGCCGGAGGAGCTGCCCCCCGCGGGGCGCGATCCCGCACCTCGCATTCCGCTGCCGGTCTCGCCGCCGGACTGACCGAACGAGGACCCGGGTGACCCGACGGGTGCGGCGCTGCCCGCGCCGCCCTGCCCGGTCATGCCGGACCCCGCGGCCCGGCCGCTTCCCGGCGCATCCGGGCCCGCCGCCGACGTGCCGCTCGTGGAGCCAAGGGGCGGTCCGCTGGGCGGTCCGCTGGGCGGCCCACTGGAGGGCCCGCTGAGGGGCCCGCTCGGCGACTGCCCCCCGCCCCGTCCGGCTCGCCCGCGCCCGCCCGGCGCACCGGCGCCATCGTCGACCGTGTTACTGGCCGCGGGGTCGGCCGCGGCCGCGTCGCTCGACGGATCGGTCGTGTAGGCCGGGGTCGGCCCGGTCGACGTCGGCTGGGCGGTGGTGTTCGGCGGCAGCCCGGGGACCGCCCGCACCGCGAGCGGACCCGCTGCCGCGTAGCGCTGGACCGCCGGGAGCGAGGTCGCCGGCAGCGAGAAGTGGACGAGGATCGGGCGGATCTGATTGATGAGCACCAGCGGCTGCTGCGTCCCGCCACGGACCAGGTTGCCCTGGCGCACGAGCAACTGTCCGGCCCGTCCCGAGATCGGGGCGCGGATCGTCGTCCACCCGAGGTTGATGCGCGCCGACTCCACCATGGCCGAGTCCGCCTTGACGGCCGCGGCCGCGGCGCGATACGTCGCCAGTTGCTGGTCGGCCTGCTCCTGGGTGACGTAGTCCTTCTTCACCAGCGTCCCGTAGCGCTCGGCCTCCTTTTGCGCGTTGGCCGCCGTCGCCTCGTCGCGCGCGAGTGCGGCGCTGGCCTGGTCGAGCGTCGCCCGGTAGGGCGCGGGATCGATCTGGAAGAGGACCTGCCCCGCCTGGACGTCGTCGCCCTCCTTGAACGTGACGTGCGTGAGAATCCCCCCCACCTGCGCCTGCACGTAGGCGGTCTGCATCGGCTCGACCGTGCCGTCGGCCGTGAGGTTGAACGGGACGGCCGCGCGGGCGACGCGCGTCACGGCGACCGGCACCGGCGGCTGTCGCTGCTGCGTCGTCTTGGTGCCGCACGCCGTGATGGCGAGGGGGGCGGCCGCGAGAACGGCTCCCCGGATCCGGAAGGTCATCGAGAGCCTGGAGTCGAGGAAGCGCCCGGAGGCGCGGGTGGCGTCGCGGCGGACCATCCACCTCATATGCCGAATACGCAGCCGTCGGAAAAAAGTTGGCCGATGGCGGGGGGCGGAGGCCGGAGCCCCGGATGGCGCGGCCGGGCCCGGCCGCCCGGAGTGCGCGGGGGTAGCGGGAGGGGCGGGGGGCGGGTCGGCCGGCGCCGAGTGGCGCGGCAGGATCCGGACCGGCGGCATCAGCGGGAGGGCTGCGCGCGCGTCGTGTCCGCGCTCAGGATGAGCTGCGGCTCGCCGTGGATCCCGACGACCCCGACGTCACGCGACAGTTGGATGAGCGCCGAGTACCAGGTCCAGCGTGCCGACGCCTGCTGCGAGCGTGCGTTCGCGAGGGCCGCTTCGGCGGTCACGACATCGAGAATGCTGCCGACCCCCTGCCGGTACTTCCCGGTGAGCACATCGTACGACGCCTGGGCGCTCGCGAGCAGGTCGTCGGTCGACTTGACCCGGGCGGTCGCCGTGCGCAGGGCGTAGTACGACGTGAACACCTCGTTGACGACGAGGTCGCGCTGATACTCCGCGTTCGCGGCGCTCGCCTTGGCCAGCTCCTTCGCCTGGAGGATGTTGTAGGCGTTGGTGAAGCCCTGAAAGAGCGGGATCGAGATGCCGACCTGCGCCGTGTACGTGTTGCCGTTGAGCGCCGCGACGTCGAAGTTCGTGCGACTCGCGTTGCCGTTCGCGAACAGGCTTGGCAGCCCCTGGCCCCGCACCACGTTGACGTTCGACGCCGCCTCGCGGGCCTGAGCGCGGAAGGCCGCGAGATCCGGGCGGGCCCGCACGGCGCGCTGCACCAGGCTGTCGACCGACTCGGCGATGCTCTGCACCGGGATGTTCGGCGGCTCGGCCACGATGTCGTACCGCACATTCGCCGGGAATCCCATCGAGACGGCCAGCGACCCGCGCGTCGTCTGCACCGCGCCCTGGTCCGTCTCGAGGGAGAGCGCGGCCTGCGACAGCACCGTCTGCGCCTGGAGCACGTCGGAGATCGTCGCCACGCCGGCGTCGTGCCGGGCCTGGGCGGCGGCGAGGTTGGCGCTGTCCTCGCGCACCGTCTGGACGTCCGCATCGCGGATCGCCTTGGCCGCGTTGTAGTTGAAGTACGCCTGCTCGACCGCGAGCACCACGTTCTGCACGGTGGCGTTGTGCGTGAACGAGGCGGCGAACGTCGCCTGCCGCGCCGCGTCGACCGCCGCGACTTCGCCGAAGTCGAACAGCAGCCAGGAGACGCTCGCACTCGCCTGGAGGAGCGAGTGATACCCGCCGCGCGAGACGACGCCACCGGCCGTGCTCGCGGACGTCCCCGACGAGCTCGAGCCCTCGCGCACGCCGGAGCCGCTCACGGTGACCTGCGGGAGATAACGGCCGTAGACCGCGCCCACCGTCGCCCCCGCGGCGCGCGCCTGGGCGTACGACTGGCGCGTCAGGGGGTTGTTGGAGAGCGCGATGTCCACGACGTCCGGCAGCGTGAGCTGCTGGACCTTGGCCTCGAGGTCCGGCGGGATGGCGACGTGCGGCACGGAGTCGGGCGTGATCGCGCGCTTGGGCGGGCGCCAGTAGCTGTTGGGCGCACGGGGCGTGCTCGGACGTCCGCCGAAGTCCGGCGGGTTGTGCACACACGCGCTCAGCGCGCCAACACTCACCATCGCCACCCATGCCACCATCGCCACGCCACGGCTGGCCCGCGGCCACCCATGCGCCGCGCAGGAGCGATCGCGAAGCGATGGCCCCTGGCACCGGGAACGACAACGGCGGGCGCCGGACCATTGTGCCGCCCCGGACGTGCGGGGCGGCGTCGGCACCGGACCGGCAACGGCGGGTGGGATGGCGGGCCGCCGTCGCGTGCGCGGACCGTAGGGGCGGCATGCATGCCGCCCGCGACTCGCATCCCACACGGATGCCCGGGCGGCCGCGTGCGGCGGATGGAAACCGGCGCGAGAACCGGCGCGAGAACCGGCGCGACAGCCAGCGCGCGGCCCGTGAAGGTCGGTAAGAATCACGAGTGAAGTACGCGGAAGTGGGGTGTTTTGTTCGGCCCGCCGATCATCCCGGACGAACAGGGACCGAACCGCGCGATCGGCTCGCGCGTTCCGCTATCGGTCCCGCCCGTCGAGGGCGCGCAGCTCGTCGGCGGCCCCCAGCAGGTAGCCGATGTCGCGCGAGAGGGCGCTCGCCTGCTCGGTCACGCCGGCGACCCCGTCGGCCCCGGAGCTGTCCGAGACGCGGAGCCGGACGAGATCGAGATACAGCGTCTGGAGGAGGATGCTGGCGCGGTCCAACTGGTCCGATAGCGCCTGCCGCCGCTCGGCGAGGGCCGGTCGATGCTGGGGCGGCGTGTCCACGTCGATCCGGTGGAGCGCCGCGGCCAGGGCTCCCACCTGCTTGGCAAGTCCTTGCGCCGTGGCATCGGCGTTGGGGACCTGTCCGCGGCTCCCGGTGTCGAGCTGGGCGACCAGATCGTGGATCCGGTCGCGATCCAGGGCGGCACGCCGTACCGCGCCGCCGAACGGCCCGGCGAGCACCTGGGCGGGCGCCAGCTTCGCCGCCGACGCCGGGAGGGCCGACGCGGCGGCCTCGGGCGCCCACGCGGCCGGCGGCGGCGCCACGCGCGGAGGAGGTCCGGGCGGGACGGCCCAGAGGGCCGGGGCGGGCGTGGGATAGGCGGGCGGGGGATAGGCGGGAGCGGCCGGCGTTTGCCGGAATACATCGGCCATGCTGATCCCATCCGCCCAGAGCCGCCCGGCCGCGCGCCAGAGCCCGAGCCCGATCCCGAGGTCCGGGAAGATCGCCCAGAAGAAGTGGGGCGAGGTGGCGAGGCTGAGCGCCGACAGGAAGAGGATGGTGCCGCCGGCCTGGACCACGTGCCCGCGAAACTTCCGGATCTTCACGTCGCGGGGGTCGGAGTCGAGGATCTTGGGCGTGCGGACGCGGTCGGCCTCCTGCTGCCGCGTGAGCCGCTTGCGCGCCCGCTTCGACAGTCGGGGGTTGGCGAGGAGCGCCGTGTAGTCGATGGGAGCCGGGGGTTGCAGGGGCACGCGGCCGAAGGGCGGCGCGGCGGGCGAGGCCGGCGGCGGCGGGTGCAGGGGCGCCCGGCCCAGGGGCGGCGCCGGCCCGCCCGGCGCGGCGAACGGCTGGGCGTTCCCCGGCGGCACGGCTGCCGCACGCGGCGCTGCCGCCTGCGATCGGTCGGGCGCCGCCGGTCCCGGCGCGAGCACCCGGGCGTCGTCGAGCGCGTGGACGAGCGCCTGCGCGTCCGGGAACCGATCGGCGGGCGCCTTCGCGAGCAGGCGCATGACGACCGCCGCGAGCGCCGCGGGGACGGCCGGCGCCCGGGTCTGGATCGGGACGGGCGCCTCGGACAGTTGCTTGACCAGCAGCGCGGCCGTGTTGCCGCCCGCGAACGGGAGGACGCCGGTGAGCATCTGATAGCCGACGACGCCAAGCGAGTAGAGATCGCTCCGGCCGTCGATCTCCCGATCGCCCGCGCACTGCTCCGGGCTCATGTACGCGGGAGTGCCGATCGCGACCCCGGTCGCCGTCAGCCGGGAGTCGGTGCCGGCGGTCACGGCGCGGGCGATCCCGAAGTCCGTGACCATGACGCGCTCGCGATCGGTGGCGAGCAGGATGTTGTCCGGCTTGATGTCGCGGTGGATCACCCCGCGGGAATGGGCGTAGGCGAGCGCGCTCGCGACTTCGCGCAGGATCCGCCGCGCCTCGGCGGGCGGGAGCGGCCCGCCGGCGCCCTTGAGCCGCTGCGCCAGCGTCTCGCCGTCGACGAACGCCATGACGAAGTAGACCAGCCCGCCGCGCTCATCGACCGCGTAGATCGGGACGATGTTCGGATGGGCGAGCTGGGCCGCCGTCTCGGCCTCCTGGAGGAACCGCGTGCGGATCTCCGCGCGGAACGCGAGGTCCGGCGGCAGCACCTTGACGGCGACCGGGCGCTTGAGGCGACGGTCGACCGCCCGGTAGACGATCCCCATCCCCCCGCGCCCCACCTCGCGGTCGAGATCGAACGTCGGGGCCAGGACCTCCTGCATCCGCGCGGTCAACTCGGCGTCGTTCGCCGGTGGGAACGGCGCGACCGGGGCGGGGGGCTCGGGCGTGGGCGGTGGCGAGGACGGCTCTGGGAGGGACACGCGGTCGGCAGTCGTGCGCTGGCGGTGAGGCGGAGCCCCCGACTAGCGCGGCAAACGAGAAAGCTACAGCGCCCGCCCGCCCGCCGTAGGGGCGGCATGAATGCCGCCCCTACGGTCCGCGCACGCGACGGCGGCCCGCCCTCCCACCCGTCGTTGCCGTTCCGGGTGCCAGGGGTCATCGCGAAGCGATTACCCCTGGCACCATCCCAAAAACCGTTCACTGGGTGGCCGCGCGGGACGCGGGCCCCCGCGGGCCGCGCCGGCGTCAATACGGCGCGATCGTCAGTTGGATCTGGTCGCCCGGATTGACCACGACGTCCTCGCCGACCTCGGCCGCCCGGCCGCCGACCGGGTCGGCGAGGAAGTGCAGGTGTGCGGACCCGCCGTCCACCACACTGCGCGGGATCTCCATCGTCGCCGTCGAGTGGCCGGTGGCGATGCCCAGACGCAGCCGCTGCCCGGCCTCGGTGATCACGTAGACGTCGTAGTCGGGGAAGTTCTGGTTCTCGACCGTCAGCGTCGCCGGGCCGGCGACGATCTCCTCGTTGGGTCCGTGTCGCCGGCAGCCCACCACGAGCGGCAGCCCGACCAGCGCCATGGCAAGCCACGTCATCGACCCGCGCCCGCCAGTCCCGCCATCCCTGCCAGCCCCGCCGCCTCTGGATCCCGACATGTGGCCTCCTCGAAGAAGGGGCCGGCGCACGTGGGTGTGCGCTGCGGCGCCGGCCGATCCGCAACGGAGCGGCTCGCTGTATAATGCACGATCCATGCGTCCCGCACCTGTGCCGCCGGGCCGGCGCGTCCCGCTGCGCAACCGTGATGCCGCGCCCCCGCCGGGGCTTCCCCAGGATCTCCACACCGCAACGGACCGCCTGCTCGAGCAGCTGGCCGAGCGCCAGGCGGCGCTGTACGCCGAAGGGACGCGGGCGGTGCTGGTCGTCATTCAGGGGCGCGACGCGTCGGGGAAGGACGCGACGATCAAGGCCGTCTGCGGAGCCTTCAATCCCCAGGGATGCGCCGTCACGAGCTTCAAGGCGCCGACGGCGACCGAGCTCGCGCACGACTATCTGTGGCGCGCCCATCTCGCCGCACCCGCCCGACGGATGGTGGGCGTCTTCAACCGGTCGCACTACGAGGACGTCCTCGTGGCGCGCGTCGACCGGCTGGTGCCGCGCCGCGTCTGGATGCAGCGCTATCGGCAGATCAACGAGTTCGAGCGCACGCTGAGCGAATGCGGCACGACGATCGTCAAGCTCTGCCTCCACGTCTCGAGGGGCGAGCAACGGCGGCGACTCGTCGAGCGCCTCACCGATCCCAGAAAGAGCTGGAAGTTCTCCGAGGATGACCTCACCGCGCGTGCGCGCTGGGACGACTACACGACCGCGTACCGCGACATGCTCGCGCGGTGCAGCACGCGATGGGCTCCCTGGTACGTCATCCCCGCCGACGACAAGCACGCCCGCAACTACCTGGCGGCGAGCGTCATCGGATCGGCGTTGGCACGGATCCGGCCTCGGTACCCCGCGCCCGACGCCACGCTCCTCGCACGGATGCGGAAGCTGGTGTGATCTCTCCCCCTGGCTACTTTTCCACCCGTGGCGAGTGTGCTTCCCCCGGCGAGACCGCGCAGCCTGTTCGCTCGTCTGTTCGCGCGGCCCGTGGGCGCGGCGTGGCGGGTGGGCAGCGGCGCGGACGCGGAGCGATTTGCCGGTCCCATCCGTGGCGAGCTGCTGGGGGCTGAAGGACTCGCGGAGCATGCGCGAGCGCTCGCGCGCCAGCAGCGAGTGGTCTCCGCCAGCGCCCGACCGCTCGCACGCGGCGGGCGACCCCTCCTCGAGCGGCTAGACGACACCCGGCGGATCCTCGAGACGGCGCGCGATACGCTCGCCGCCGCCGTCGAGCGCGGGGCCGACATCAGCCCGGCCGGCGAGTGGCTCCTCGACAACTTCTACGTGATCCAGGAGCACCTCCGGGAGATCCGCGCCAGCATGCCGCGCGGTTACTACCGGGAGCTGCCGAAGCTCGCGGCCGGCACGCTGGCCGGGTACCCGCGCGTCTACGAGCTCGCCATCAGCCTGATCGGGAATACCGAGGGGCACGTCGAGCTGGAGAACGTGCAGCTCTTCGTCCGCGAGTTTCAGCGCGGTGCGACGCTGACGACCGGCGAGCTGTGGGCCGTGCCGACGATGCTCCGCCTCGGCCTCATGGAGAACATCCGCCGGATGGCGCTCCGCACGGTGCAGCGCCTCGAGGAGGTGGAGGCGGCCGATCGATGGGCCGAACGACTGCGGGAGTCGAGCGACGAGGGGCCGGCGGCGCTGGCCACGGCGCTCGCCGGGTTCGTGAGCGGGCACCCCACGCTGACCCCGACGTTCGTCGCGCGCTTCCTCCAGCAGCTCCGGACCTACCAGACGAACTTCACGCCGCTCGTCTGGCTCGAGCAGTGGATCGCCGAGGACAGCCTGAGCGCCGAGGACGCGATCGGCCGATCCAATCAGCGGCTCGCGATGACGCAGGTGATGATGGCCAACAGCATCACGAGCCTGCGCACGATCGCCCGCCTCGACTGGTCGGCGTTCGTGGAGGGGGCGAGCGCGGTCGAGGCGGTGCTGCGTCGCGATCCGACGAACGACTACCCGCGCATGACCTTCGGCACGCGAGACCAGTACCGTCACGTCATCGAAGACATCGCGAAGGGGACCGGACTCGAGGAACGCGACGTCGCGCAGCGGGCGTTGGAACTCGCGCAGCGGGCGGCGGCGGCCGGCGGCCCGGGCACATCAGCCACCGCCGCCGCGGCGCGCGACGGCGCCGCCCCGCCCACCTCAGCCCCCGCCCCGGCCGCCGCCCCCGCCGCGCCCGCCCCGGTGGCGCCCGCCGTCGCCGATCCGACGACCGACCGGCGTCCGGCGCACGTCGGCCACTACCTCGTGGGGGAAGGGCGTGGGCTCCTCGAGGCGGTGACGCGCTTCCGGCCGCCCTGGCGTCTCCGGTTGCACCGGCGCGTGCTGGCGCACGCCGACAGCGTCTACTTCGGCGGCATCGCGGTGGTCACCCTCGCCCTGCTGGCGATCGCCTTCCGCCTCGTCGGGCCACTCGGGCCGGTGCCCCAGCTCCTCGTGCTCGCGTTCGCGCTCGTCCCGGCGAACGACATCGCGATCAACATCATCCATCAGGTCCTGACGGTCCTGCTCCCGCCGCGCGTGCTCCCCAAGCTCGATTTCGAGGAGTCGGGGATCCCGGCCGACTCGAGCGCCGTCGTCGTCGTGCCGATCCTGCTCGGGAACATCGAGGCGGTGAAGGAGGCGCTCGAGCACCTGGAGGTGCAGTTTCTCGCCAACCGCGATTCGCATCTCCAGTTCGCGCTCCTCAGCGACTTCACCGACGCCCCGGCCGCCACCCGCGAGGGGGACGGCGCCATCCTCGACGCGGCCGTGCGCGGCGTGCAGGCCCTCAACGAGCGGTACCCGGCGCCGGCCGGGCATGGCGACACGTTCTTCCTCTTCCACCGCCACCGGCTCTGGAACGAGCGCCAGGCGGCCTGGCTCGGATGGGAGCGCAAGCGCGGCAAGCTCGCGCAGTTCAACCGGTACCTGCGCGGCGGGGCGCGCGAGGCGTTCTCGGTCGTGGTCGGCGATACGCGCGTCCTGCGGAACGCCCGCTATGTCGTGACCCTCGACTCCGACACGGTGCTACCGCGCGGCGCCGCCGCGACGCTCGTCGGAGCGATGGCACATCCGCTCAACCGCGCGATCTACGACCCGGCGAGCGGGCGCGTCGTGGCCGGCTACGCGATCCTCCAGCCACGCATCGGGATCACCCTCACGAGCGCGAACCGGTCGCGCTTCGCCTCGATCTATTCCGGGCACCCCGGGGTCGACCCCTATACGACCGCCGTCTCGGACGTCTATCAGGATCTCTACGCCGAGGGGAGCTACACGGGGAAGGGCATCTACGACATCGACGCCTTCGAGCTCGCGACGCACGGGCGGTTTCCCGAGAACACGCTGCTGAGCCACGACCTGATCGAGGGTGCGTACGGCAGGGCGGCGCTCGCGACGGACGTCGAGCTGTTCGACGATTTCCCCACCCGGTACCTCACGTTCACGCGGCGGAAGCACCGCTGGATCCGCGGCGACTGGCAGTTGCTCCGCTGGCTCGGTGCCCGCGTGCCCGGGCCCGATGGGCCGGAGCCCAATCGACTCTCGGCCATCTCGCGCTGGAAGATCTTCGACAACCTCCGCCGGAGCGTGGTGGAGATCGCCCAGCTGGTGCTGCTCGTCGCCGGCTGGCTCGTCCTCCCGGGGACGGCTCGCCTCTGGACGTTCCTGGCGCTGGCCGGGATCGCCTCTCCGTGGGCGTTCTCGCTCGCCCTGGCCCTGGTCCGGCCGCCGGGTGGCAAGTCGTGGCGGGCCTACTACCGGTCGGTCGGACGCGACGCCGTCACGAGCGCCCAGCAGTTCGCGCTGGCGGTCGTCTTCCTGCCGCACCAGGCGGTCGTATCGGCGGACGCGATCCTGCGAACGCTCTGGCGGCTGTTCGTGACCCGGCGCAACCTGCTGGAGTGGCAGACCGCGTCGCAGGTCGAGCGCGTCCTCGGGACCGGCTCGCCGCGCGAGGTCTGGCGCCGGATGGCGCCGGCGGTCGCGGTCGCGGCGGTGATCGCCGTGCTCGTCGGGCTTCGCGCGATCTTCGCCCGGGGGACGTCCTGGGCCGCGCTCCACCCGGTGCTGTACCTCGAGGTCACGCTCCCGCTGATCGCGCTCTGGGCCGCGAGCCCGCACTTCGCCAACGCCCTGAGCGCCCCGGCGGTGCGACGGGAGCGGCGGCTGTCGGCGAGCGAGCGGTGGACGGCGCTCCGGTATGCGCTGTTGCACTGGCGGTACTTCGATCGCTTCGTGACCGCCGAGACCCAATGGCTCGCGCCCGACAACTTCCAGGAGGATCCGGCCCCGGTCGTCGCGCCGCGGACGTCGCCCACGAACATCGGGCTCCAGCTCCTGGGCATCGTGAGCGCCTACGATCTCGGGTTCCTCTCCTGTGGCGCGATGATCGAGCGGCTCGAGCTGGTGTTCCGCTCGCTCGAGCGCATGGAGCGCTTCCGCGGTCACTTTTACAACTGGTACGACCTCGCCGAGCTGCGGGTGCTGGAGCCGCAGTATATCTCGACCGTCGACAGCGGGAACCTCGCCGGGCACCTCCTGGCGCTCAAGCAGGCCTGTGTCGCGATCGGCGACGACCCGGTGGCCGACGGCCGCGTCTGGGATGCGCTCTCGACGTCGCTCACCATGGCGGCCGAGGAGCTGCGCGGCGCCGCATCGTCGGGCGCGGTCGACAGTCCACGCCAGTGGCAAGCGGTGCTGGAAGCGGCCGAGCGCGTCCGGGCGGTGCTCGCCTCGCTCCCGCAGGCGGCGGCCCGGTCACCCGCGACGGCAGCCGTCGCCGCGGGGACCGACGATGCGGCCGCCCACGTCCGCTCGATCGAGATGCTGCTCGACCGACTCCGCGCGGCCGAGCGCGTCCTCGTCGACCGTGGCGCGACCCAGACGCCAACCGGAGTCGTGGGGGCCTCGGCCAGTGCCTCGGCGAGTGCCCCGGCGAGTGCCCCGGCGGGCCCCGCCAGCGGCGCCTCGGCCGACGCGCCGATCGACGGCTCACTCGCCGCGCCCGCGGCGCCGGCCGCGCCGGCCGCGTCTGACGCGAGCGAGCATCCTGCCACGGCCGAGCACGACATCGATGCCGCCGCGATGCGACGCGCCGAGGAGTCGCGCGCGGCGATCGCGCTCGCCTATACGCCGGCGCCGGCGACCGAGCCCGCGACCGCGTGGCTCACCTGGGCTCGCGCGCTCCTCGAGCGCCACCTCACCGAGCTCGCGGCGATCGGGCTGGCCACCGGCCCCAGGCTCGAAGGGGACGGAGACCGGACCGTGCCGGCCGGCGCCGGCGGCGCGGTCCCGAGCGTCACCGGCCGGATGCCGACGCTGCGGGAGGCGGCGCGGACCTCCGGGTACGCCGCCGAGCAGCTGCAGCGGCTCCACGTGCTCGCCGAGCGCGCCGAGGCGTACGCGATGGAGATGGACTTCCGCTTTCTGTTCGACTCGCGGCGGAAGATCTTCGCCATCGGCTATCAGGTCGGCACCTCGTCGCTCGACGCATCGTACTACGACCTCCTCGCGTCGGAGGCGCGGCTGGCCAGCTACGTCGCGATCGCCAAGAACGACGTGCCGGTCGAGCACTGGTTCCGGCTCGGACGCTCGCTCACCACGGCGGCCGGCGAGACGGCCCTGATCTCGTGGAGCGGGAGCATGTTCGAGTACCTGATGCCGGCGCTCGTCATGGAGTCGTTCCCGTTCACCCTCCTCGACCAGACCTACAACGGCGCCGTCGCCCGGCAGATTGCCTATGCGCGCGAGCGGGGCGTGCCGTGGGGCGTCTCCGAGTCGGCCTACAACGCGCGCGACCGGAACCAGGTCTATCAGTACCGGGCCTTCGGGGTCCCGGACCTGGCGCTCAAGCGCGGACTGTCGCGGGACCTGGTGGTGGCGCCGTACGCCACGCTCCTGGCACTCGCGATCGAGCCGCACCAGGCGATGCGCAACCTCGCGGCCCTCGAGGGCGAAGGGGCCCTTGGCCCGTTCGGCTTTCGCGACTCGGTCGACTATACGCGCCCCGTCCCGGGCACCCGGAAGGCGATCGTGTGCGCCTACATGGCGCACCACATCGGCATGGGCCTCATGGCGCTCAACAACGCCATCAACCGCCAGATCTGGCCCCGCCGCTTCCACGCCGATGCCCTCGTCCGGTCGGCGGAGCTCGTCCTGTTCGAGCGCATCCCGCGGCGGTTCGAGACGCAGGAGGCGCAGACGGGCGAGCGCGACGAGCGGCCGCGCCGCGGCGGTCCGGCGATCGAGAAGCCGTCCGCCCGATCGGTCGACACGCCGCACACGCCGCGCCCCCGCCTCGCCCTGCTCGGCCACGCGCCCTACACCGTCATGACCACCAACGGTGGGGGCGGCTACAGCCGCTTCAACGGCATCGATGTCACCCGCTGGCGCGCCGACGGGACGTTGGATCAGACCGGCCAGTGGTGCTACATCAAGGATGTCACCAGCGCGGGGTCCGCCGTCCCGGTGACGCGCACCCGGCTCTGGTCGGCCGCCTATCAGCCCGTCGCCGCGCCGCCCGACTGGTACCGGGCCACCTTCGCGACCGATCGCGCGACGTTCCAGCGACGCGACGCCGACATCGAGACCCGCCTCGAGGTCACCGTCGTGCCGGACGACGCCGCCGAGGTCCGGCGGCTCACCCTCACCAACCACGGCTCGAGCACACGCGAGCTGGAGCTCACGAGCTACGGTGAGATCGTGCTCGCACCGCACGACGCCGACCGGCAGGGGGCGGCGTTCTCCAGCCTGTTCGTCGAAACGGAGTGGTTGCCGGCGAGCGCGGCGATCCTCGCCTCCCGCCGCCCCCGGTCCGCCGCCGAGCGGCCGGTCTGGGGCGTGCACGTCGTCGCCGTCGGCGGAGGACACGGGTCGGCCGGCCGCGAGCTCGTCGGCACCGCGTCGTGTGAGACCGATCGCGCCCGGTTCCTTGGCCGCGCCCGCGGGGTGCGGTGCCCGGCCGCGCTCGACGATGCGGCCGACGGGCCGCTGAGCGGCACGACCGGCGCCGTGCTCGATCCGGTGTGTGCGATCCGGGTGCGGGTGCGGATCGGGCCCGGTCTCTCGGTGCGCGTCGCCTTCACGACCCTCGTCGCCCCGGATCGCGATCGGGCGGTGGAGCTGGCCGACCGTTACCACGATTCCTACAGCGCCCAACGCGCGCTCGACCTGTCGTGGATGCAGGCACAGGTGGAGCTGCGCGAGCTGGGGATCTCCCCGGCCGACGCCGCCCTGTACCAGGACATCGCGGGCTATCTCATGTACACGACGTCGGCCGTGCGCGCGCCCCAACGCGACCTGCTGGCCGCCCGCCGAGGACAGGATGCCCTCTGGGCCCATGGGATCTCGGGCGATTACCCGATCCTCCTCGCGCCGGTCGAGTCCACGGCCGGCGTCCCGACGGTCCGCGAGCTGCTCGCCGCCCATCACTACTGGCGGCTCAAGGGTGTGACGGTCGATCTCGTCCTGCTCAACTGCTACCCGCCGACGTACCTCCAGGAGCTCCAGGAGGCGTTGGTGACGACCGTCATGGGGTCGACCGAGGCATCGCTCCTCGACAAACCGGGAGGCGTGTTCATCCGCCGGCGCGACCTCATGCCCCCGGACGACGTGGCGGCCCTGCGCGCGCTGGCGAGCGTCGAGGTGCCGTGCGACGGCGGGTTGCGGCTGGCCGAGATCCTGGAAGTGCCCGAGGTGGCGCCGGACTACCCGGCGGTGTTCGTACCGCGGGTGCAGACGGCCAACGCGATCGTGACCCCGAGCACGCTCGCGGCGGCGGCGGCCCGGAACGCGGTCGAGGGGAACGGCGACACGCGGCAGGCCGCGCAGTCGAGCACGACCGGCTCCACGTCGGCTCCGGCGTCGGCTCCCGCGTCGGCTCCCACGTCAGGCGGGGCGATCGGCGCCGCCTCTGGCCCGGCGGCCGGCATGGACGGCGCGGTCCGCCGACTGGCGCCCGTCGTCACGATCGGTGCCGGGTCGGCGGCCGGTGGCGGCCGGAGTGGCGATGCCACCAATCCGCCGGGCACGGCGGGCGTCGGGGACGGGACGGACTCGCGCGATGGCGCGGCCGGCGACCGCGGCGCGCTCGCCCCGGCGCGGCCGGGCGGGGCCGGCGGGATCGACCCGCCGGTCCTTCGCACCGCCGGATGGGCCGCCGGCGCGCGGGCGATCGCCGCGTCGGCGCATCCCAACGGCCTCGGGGGCCTCGCGGCCGACGGCGCGTACGAGATCGTCCTTCGCGACGACGCGACGACACCCGCGCCCTGGTGCAACGTGATCGCCAACGAGCGCGGAGGCTTCGTCGTCTCCGAGAGCGGCACCGGATGCACCTGGGTCGACAGCAGCTACTTCTACCGGCTCACCCCCTGGCGGAACGATCCGGTCAGCGATCCGTGCACCGATGTCCTCTATCTGCGCGACGACGAGACGGGGGAGGTGTGGACGGTCACGCCGCTCCCCGTCCGCCATGCGTCGCCCTATCTCGTGCGCCACTCGCCGGGGAGCACCGAGTTCCGCCACACGCACGCCGGGATCGCGGCCACGTTGACGGTCGGGATGGCACCGACCGATCCGGTCAGGATCGCCGTCCTCACGATTGCGAACGAGACCAACCACGCCCGCCGGCTCACCGTCACCAGCTATGTCGAGTGGGTGCTCGGGGTCGCGCGTGAGGTGACCCGGCACCACGTGCGCACGACGTTCGATCGCGAGACGGAGGCGCTGTTCGCGCAGAACGGCTTCGACCCACAGTTCTCGGGGCTGGTCGCCTTCGCCGCGCTCAGCGAGCCGGTGAGCGGGCAGACAGGGGACCGGCGGGAATTCCTCGGCAGGAACGGCGACTACGCCGACCCGGCGGCGCTCCGGCGCGCGCTCCTGGCCGAGGCCAACGGGGTCGGCCTCGACCCCTGTGCGGCCCTCCAGTGCGATGTCACACTCGGCCCCGGCGAGACGCGAACGATCGTCGCCATCCTCGGCGCCGCGCAGGGCCAGGGCGCGGCCAGGCAGCTCGTGCGCGCCTACAAGGACCGCGAGTCGGCCCGGCGTGCGCTCCTGGCCGCGCGCGCACAGTGGCAGACGCGGCTGTCGACCGTGACCGTGCGCACGCCCGTGCCGGAGTTCGACGCCCTGCTCAACGGGTGGCTCCTGTATCAGGCGCTGTCGTGCCGCATGTGGGGCCGCACGGCCGTCTACCAGTCGAGCGGGGCGTACGGGTTCCGCGACCAGCTCCAGGATTGCTGCGCCTTCCTCTATGCCGAGCCGGGCGTGGCCCGCGCGCACATCGTGCGGTCGGCCGGGCGCCAGTTCAAGGAAGGAGATGTGCAGCACTGGTGGCATCCCCAGACGGGGCAGGGGGTCCGCACCCGCTTCTCCGACGATCTCGTCTGGCTCCCGTTCGTCGTCGACCGCTACGTCACCGTGACCGGCGATCTCGGCGTTCTGGACGAACGGGCGCCGTTTCTCACGACCCGCACCCTCGAGCCGCAAGAGCAGGAGCTGTACAATCGGCCCGATGTCTCGGGGGAGGAGGGGACCGTCTACGAGCACTGCGTCCGCGCGCTCGACCGGGCGACGACCGTCGGCCCGCACGGCCTGCCGCTGATCGGCAGCGGCGACTGGAACGACGGATACAATCGGGTGGGGATCGAGGGACGGGGCGAGAGTGTGTGGCTCGCCTGGTTCCTGATCGCGACGCTGCATCGGTTCGCGACGCACTGTGACGCGCGGGGGGATGCCGCGACGGCCCAGGATTTCCGCCGCAAGGCGGACGCGTACGCGGCGGCGGTCGAGGCGACCGCGTGGGATGGCCACTGGTACCGGCGCGCCTACTTCGACGACGGCACGCCGCTCGGCAGCGCGTCCGAGACCGAGTGCACGATCGACTCGATCGCGCAGAGCTGGAGCGTGATCTCGGGCGTCGCGCCGGCCGACCGCGCCCATCGGGCCATGGCCTCGCTCAACGAGCACCTCGTGCGCGAGGACGCACGGCTCATCATGCTGCTCACGCCGCCCTTCGATCACACGCAGCACGATCCCGGCTACATCAAGGGGTACGTGCCGGGCGTGCGCGAGAACGGCGCGCAGTACACGCATGGCGCGCTCTGGGCGGTGCTCGCCACGGCGCTCATGGGGGACGGCGCGCGCGCGCTCGAGCTGTTCCAGATGCTCAATCCGCTGACGCACTCGGCGACGCCCGACGCGGTGGCGCGCTACAAGGTCGAGCCGTACGTGGTGGCGGCCGATGTGTACACGGCGGCCGGGCATCTCGGCCGCGGCGGGTGGACGTGGTACACGGGCTCGGCCAGCTGGATGTACCGGGTCGGTCTCGAGGCGATTCTCGGGTTCACCAAGGAGGGCGACACGCTTCGGATGGACCCGTGTATCCCCCCCGAGTGGGAGGGGGCGTCACTGACGTACACGTTCGGCTCGGCGCGCTACCGGATCGAGATCCGGAACCCGACCGGCATCAGCTGCGGCGTCCGCGCGGTCACGGTCGACGGCACGCTCGTGCTCACCGGCGCCGTGCCGCTGGTCGACGACGGGCGCGAGCACGAGGTCGTGGTCGAGCTCGGGGTGGTGTCGGCGCTCGCGCCGGTGGGCTAGTGCGCCTGTCTAGCGCGCCTGTCTAGCGCGCCTGTCTAGCGCGCCTGTCTAGCGCGCCTGCATCTAGTGCGCCTGCATCCAGTGCAGCACGGCGTTCGTGACTGCCTGGAGCGCGGGGCTCTCGACTGTCCCGTTGAACCCGTCGAGTCCGCGACCCCATTCCACGTCCCCGGCCGTGAACACGCCGGCCCCGCTCGGGGCGACGAAGAAGGTCGTGTAGTAGTACGGCGCGTACGGAACCCCGAACTTGGGCGCGATCGGTGAACGGAAGAGCACCTGAAGATTCGGCGGTGACGATGTGTCGGGGACGATCCGGTCCCCCTCGATCCCGATCTGCTGCGGGATCTGGTCGCCCGGCTTGAGCCCGGCCGCCGCCAGGAACGCCGCCGCCTCGGGGCCGATCGCGGTGTCGCTCACCACCAGCGGCTGGAGCGGGAAGGTCTGCGTGCCGACGACGTACTCGACACCCATCAGGTGGTCCTCCGGGCGGTCCAGCGGCTGCCGGCGAAACTGGGTCGTCGTCAGGCTCTCGGCCGGTGCCCCCGGATCCGGGTCGAGCTTGTAGCAGGTGATCACATCACCGGGGCGCCCGGTGACCTGTCCGCTCGACAGCCGCACGTTCCAGTAGGCGTCGTTCCCGGACAGGAACGCGAGATGGGTGTGCTGGTCGTCCCGCATCCGCTGCACGACCGACCGCTCGTGAAAGGTCCAGTACTCATCGTGGCCGATGAACAACAGCCCTTTCGCCGGCTGCGGCAGCCCGCGCGAGACTTCGGTGAGGTCCACGTCCGACACGTACGTCACGTCGTAGCCGTTGCGCTCGAGGAAGCGCAGGTCGCGCAGGTCGTGGCTCTTGTAGTCGTCGAGGATGTAGCTCGCGCCCCCGTTGGCGGCGTACGGGCGCTCGAATGAGACGAAATGCCCGAGTGAGCCGCTGACCTCACCGCTGTCCGTGGACTGGCCGGGCGTGTAGAGGCTCATCCCGCCGTAGGTGTTGTACGCCTGCCAGGAGAACTGCGCCACCACGGCCACGAACTGCGCCGGCCGGGTGTCCGTCAGCACGAACGGGTAGAAGGCGGACTTGCCGCTGTTGTCCGTCGCCTTGATCAGGTAGACGCCGCTGACCCAGTCGCTGCCGACGGGGACACTCAGGGTCTTGGTCCATCGACAGACCACCGGGCCCGACTCGCTCGAGCAGGGCGGCTGCGCCGCTGCCGCCACGCCGCTCTGCGTCGCGACGGCGTGGCCGCCCAGGCCACCATACCAGCCCATCCGGAAGATCGTGACGGTGACCGGTCCCTGCGTGGCATGGATGTAGATGTCGACCACGTCGCCATACCGTGGCGCGTAGGGGCTCGCCCAGAGCGCCAGCTGCGTCTGCGGCGCGCGCTGGCCGACCGGGACGAACCACGAGCCGTCACCTGACTGGGCGTTGGCCTGCGCGACCGTGATCCGCGTGGACGGCGTCGTCGGGCCCGAGCTCGCGCAGGCCAATCCTCCGGCACCCGCCACGAGGATGCCCACCGCGGTCCAGACCAGTCGGAACTGTGATCCAGATCTCATTTGGGAGGTGATAGTCTACTCCACACGGGTTCGGTTCCCCCGACAAGCAAGGCCGGGGCCACTGCGGAACGCGCCGAGCGCGCCGGCGCGCGCCGCGCGCGCCGGGTTGCGTCCCGATGTTGATCGCGTATCGGATCCGATCTGTGACGCGGCCTGAACGTCGAGTGAGCGCTACCGGACGAGCGACCGCGCCGCCTCGACCACGTGATCCACGGTGAGCCCCAGCTCCGTGTAGATCCGCTGGAACGGCGCCGACGCGCCGAAGCGCTCGAGCCCGATCACGATGCCGTCGGCCCCGATCCACCGGTACCACGACATCGGATGCGCCGCCTCGACGGCGATCCGGGGCACTCCGGGCGGAAGCACCGCCCGCTGGTACTCCGCCGACTCCCGTGCGAACAGCTCAAGGCTCGGCGCGCTCACCACGCGCGCCCGCACACCGGCCGCCGCCAACCGCTCCTGCGCACCGAGGATGAGCGCCAGCTCCGAGCCGCTCGCCAGCAGCACCACCTGCGGCGGCCCGCCGGCCGCGTCCCCCAGGACGTACGCCCCCTGGGCGACGCCACTGGCGCTCGCGAACCGCGTGCGGTCGATGAAGACGAGCTTCTGCCGGCTGAGCACGAGCGCAATCGGTCCGTCCTCGTGCTGTATCGCGACCCGCCACGCCTCCGCCACCTCGTTGGCGTCTCCGGGGCGCAGGACGGTCATGTTCGGGATGCAGCGAAGCGCCGACAACTGCTCGATCGGCTGGTGCGTCGGCCCGTCCTCGCCCAACCCGATCGAGTCGTGCGTGTAGATGTAGATGACGTGCTGCTCCATCAGGGCCGCGAGGCGGATGGGGGGCCGCATGTAGTCGGAGAAGATCAGAAAGGTCCCGCCGAACGGGATCGTGCCACCGTGCACCGCGAGCCCGTTGAGGATGGCGCCCATGCCGTGCTCGCGAATCCCGAAATGGATGTAGCGTCCGGCGAAGTCGCTCGGGGCGAAGTTGCGGATCCCGGCGAGGGCCGTGTTGTTGGACCCGGTGAGGTCCGCCGAGCCGCCCACGAGCTCCGGGACGCGCCCCGCGATGGCGTTGAGCACCGTGCCCGAGGCCGCACGGCTCGCGACATTGCCATTCTCCGCCGTGAAGGTCGGGATGTCGGCGTCCCAATCGGCCGGAAGCTCGCCGCGCAGCCGCCGCTCCAGCTCCGCGGCTGCCGTCGGGTAGGCCGACTGATAGGCCGCGAACCGCATCTGCCACTCCTCGTGCGCCGCCCGTCCGCGCGGCTGCGCCTCGCGCCAGCGGGCGATCGCCTCGTCGGGGACGAAGAACGGCTCCGTCCAGGGCCACCGCAGGGTCTTCCGGCTCTGAGCGACCGCCTCGACGCCGAGTGCCTCGCCGTGCGCCTTGGCTGAATCCTGCTTCGGGCTGCCGTAGCCGATGTGCGTTCGGCAGATGATGAGCGATGGCCGGCTCGTCTCCGCCCTGGCGGCGCGGATCGCCGCGTCGACGCCATCGAGATCGTTCACATCGGGCACGTGCTGCACGTGCCACCCGTAGGCCTCGAACCGCTCGCCGACGTTGTCGCTGAAGGTGAGATCGGTCGAGCCGTCGATGGTGATGTGGTTGTCGTCGTAGAAGCCGACCAACTTGCCGAGCTGGAAATGGCCGGCGAAGGAGGCCGCCTCGTGCGACACCCCCTCCATGAGATCGCCATCGCTACAGATGAAGTACGTGTGGTGATCGATGATCCGATGCCCCGGTCGGTTGAACACGGCCGCCAGGTGGGCCTCGGCGACCGCCATCCCGACGGCGTTGCCCACGCCCTGACCGAGCGGCCCGGTGGTCGTCTCGATGCCGGGCGTCTCCCCGTACTCGGGATGCCCCGGCGTGCGGCTCCCCCATTGCCGGAACTGCTTGATGTCGTCGAGCGAGAGATCGTACCCCGAGAGGTAGAGCGCCGCGTACAGGAGCATGCTCGCGTGTCCCGCCGAGAGCACGAAGCGGTCGCGGTCGGGCCACATCGGGTCTGCCGGGTCGTGCTTGAGATGCCGCGTGTACAGCAGATACGCGAGCGGCGCGAGCGCCATCGGCGTCCCCGGGTGCCCCGAATCCGCCTTCTGGACGGCATCCATGGCGAGGATGCGCACGGCGTTGATCGCGACCAGATCGAGGTCGCCGGCCGGCGGGATCGGCGGTGGGGAGGCGGATGCGGAGGCAGGGGTCGGCTGGGCGCGTGTGGCGCCCTGGGCGGCGGTGTCCATGCCCGGAAGATACCCGCGGCCGCCGCAGGGCCCATAGCGGATTGTCTACCGTTGTGCCCGGTCGGGCGACGGGGTCAGTCGCAGGTCACGACGTCGTCGGGTACGGGGCGCGGGTCCGGCGCCGCGGGATCGCCCGCGGGGACGGCGCCGTGGGCGAGGAGACACTGCATGCCGGGCGCGCGGCGGAAGGTCGCGCGCGCGCGCCACCCGTCGGCGGTCGCGGCCGTGACGGTCACCGACACGTCCGGGTCCCAGACGAACGGGTCGAGCGCGCCGAGGTCCGCCGTGTACCGCCGGTGCACGGCACGATACCGGGTCTCGCTGCGCCGGAGCGCGCGCAGCGCGTAGGTCATGTAGCTCCGCCCCGCGGCGTCCCATTCGGCCGGCGCCGTGTACCCATCACCATCGCAGGAGACTTCCGCTTCCGGGTACACCTTCTGCTCGGCCGCCGTCGCCGGCCGCTCCGGCGGCTCGATCGCCCCGACCCAGACGACGCAACTGTGTGTCACGGTCGCGGTGCCGAGCTCCGCCCGAGCCGCCCAGCCACCGGGCTCCGCGTGCGTGATCTCCACGACCACGCCCGCGTCCGGATGGAACATCGGGAGCAGCGCGGCCTCCGAGGCATACGTGCGGCGGCCCCGCCAGTAGACCTCCTGCGCGGCAACGAGACGGCGGAGCGTCGCGCGCGCGCGCTGCACCGCCTGGCGCGGTGCCATGTCCTGGGCCACGGTGATGGCCCCGGACGCCGCCGGCTCGACCGGCCTGGCGACCGCCTGTGACTGGGCGCCCGCGACGTGCGATGCCGCGGAGAGGGTGAGTGCGAGGCCGGCGGCCGCCGCGACCGGCGGGCGCCAAGGGGCGCGGGCCCGACAGGCCCATCCCCGGGGCGCGGTCCCACGTGTGGTCATACCCAACAGAGTCCCCCGCCGGGGCGGAGGTAACGGGGCCGGCGCGCGGGCACCCTCGCCGTCAGGCGACGCGGTCGCGCGGACGGGTACCGCCGAAAAAGGCGGTCAGATTGGCGAGGGCACGCTCGCCCATGGCGACGCGCGACTCGACGGTCGCGCTGCCCAGGTGCGGCAGCAGCACGAGATTGGGGAGCTCGAGCATCTCCCGCCGCGGACGCGGCTCGTCGGCGAACACGTCCAGGGCGGCACCGGCGATCGTTCCCGAGCGGAGAGCGGCGATGAGGGCCGTCTCATCGACGATGTCGCCGCGCGCAGTGTTGACGAGGCAGGCGTGCCGCGGCATGCACGCGAGGCGCTCGGCGTCGATCAGGTGCCGAGTCTCGGGACTGGACGGCACGTGCAGCGAGACGAAGTCGCTCTCGCGGAGCACGGCCTCGACCGACGTGCGGGGCGACGCGCCCGCCGCCTTGGCCTCGCCGATCGGCACCGGCGGGTCGTAGTAGACCACACGCATGCCGAACCCGTCGTGCGCACGCCGCGCGACGGCGCGGCCGATGCGCCCCATGCCGAGGATGCCCAGGGTCTTGCCGCTGACGCGCGTGCCCAGGAGGTATGTGGGGTGCCACCCGGTCCAGCGGCCCTGACGAAGCTCGTCCACGCCCTCCCCCAGCCGCCGGGCCACCATGAGCAGCAGCGCGAGCGTGAGGTCCGCCGTGTCGTCGGTCAACACATCCGGCGTGTTCGTCACCACGACGCCATGCGCCCGCGCGGCGTCGACGGCGATGTTGTCGTAGCCGGCCCCGTAGTTGGCGATGATCGCCGCCCGGCGCCCGGGCGCACCGATGATGTCCGCCGTCACCCGGTCGCTCACCGTCGGCACGAGCGCGTCGGCGGTTCGCAGCGCCTCACGGAGCTGCTCGGGGGTGAACGGCCGGTCGGACTCGTTGAGCCGGACGTCGAACAGCTCGGCCGCGTGCCGCTCGACGGCGCTCGGCAGCCGCCGGGTGATGACGACGCTGGGGCGCGGGCCCGCCGAGCCGCTATCGGCCGGACGTGACAAGCGTCAGGGCCGGCGTGCGGCGTGCGGCGATCGCGTCGGCCATCGACACGATGTTCTGGGCCAGCCGCATCGACGCGGCGTCGATCATCTTCCCGTCCAGTTGCGCCGCACCGCGGCCGGCCGTTGCCGCCTCATCGATCGCTCTCAGGATGCGGCGGGCGCGGTCGACCTCGGCCGCGTCCGGGGTGAAGACCTCGTTCGCCAATGCCACCTGCGACGGATGGATCGCCCACTTGCCCTCGATCCCGAGTGCGGCCCCACGCCGCGCCGCTGCCAGGAAGCCCTCGCGGTCACTGAAGTCCCCGAATGGTCCATCGATCGGGCGCAGGCCGTGCGCCCGACTGGCGACGACGAGGCGCGTCAGCGCCGAGTGCCATTGATCCCCGGGATAGTCCGGTGTCGTGCCGCCGATACTCGTCGTCCGGGCGCGCACGCTGGCCGCGTAGTCGGCCACCCCGAAGTGCAGCGCCTCGAGACGGCGACTGGATTGAGCGATCGCTTCGACGTTCGACATGCCGAGCGCCGTCTCGATCAGCGTCTCGATGCCGATCCGGTGCGGCAGGCGCCGGGCCTCCTCGATCTGCGTGAGAAGGACATCGACCAGGTACACGTCACTGGGCGTGCCGACCTTGGGGACGAGGATGGTGTCGAGCCGGTCGCCGGCCTGCTCCACGATGTCGACCAGGTCGCGATACATGAACTGCGTATCGAGCCCGTTGATGCGGAGCGAGACGGTCTTGCCGCGACTCCGCCAGTCGTGGTCGCGCAGTCCCTTGATGGCGGCCGCGCGCGCCGCCTCCTTGTCGGCCGGAGCGACCGAGTCCTCGAGGTCAATGAAGACGTAGTCCGCGTCGCTGTGCAGGGCCTTGCCGAACAGCTCCGGGCGCGATGCCGGCACCGCGAGCTCGCTCCGTTGCAGACGCTGCCGCGCAGGCTCGATGCGCGCGCCGCTCATCGCCCCTCCGATGCTCGCTCCGCCATCGATGTGAGCCTCCACGCGCCGGTCGGAGCTGTCCGGGTGCGCACCGGTCGGTGCGCACTCCTCCCCCCGGCGCTGGCCGTCAGCGCACCAGCTGCTCGACCTCGGCCGCCTTACACCTGTTCTCGTGGTCCGGATAGGCCTTACCACAGTGGATGCACTGCTCGCCGAAACCGGTGCGCTTCCAGATCAGATAGTAGACCGCCCGCTGGAGCGCGGCGATGCGCTCGCTGAGCTGGCGGAGGTCCGTCTCGGGAGGGGTCATCGCGGTTCACGCTGAGAGAGAACGCAGCCGGCGCGGTCGGCGCCGGCGTGAGATGAGCCTAGATAAGCAGCCGCGTGGCGGGGGGCAAGGGGCCGCCAGCGGGCCCCGCACCTACTCCCGCAGGCCTGCGAGAACGTCGGGCGGCGCGCGGCGCCGGGGCGGCATCGGTGTCGCGCCTTTCACCGCGCGCCAGAGGATGCGGTTGAACAGGGCCTCGTCCGCCCGGTCGGGACCGGACAGGTCGAGCCGCGCCGACTCGCTCGCGCCCGCGCCCGTGGCCGGGTTACGCTCGGTGAGCGGCACACTGGGCGTGAGGACGACGTACGGCCGAGGGTCCGCCGTTCGCGCGAAGGCATCACGCAGCGGATGCCCGAAGTAGTCGAACGGCGAGAGCGCCGTGAGCCCCAGGATCTCCTCGATCGTCGCCAGCACGTCGGTCGTGTTGGCGAACCGGTGTCGGACACCACCCCGGCTGTACGGGGAGATCACGAGGAGCGGGGAGCGGTGGGAGTCCACGTGGTCGGCGCCGTTCTGCGCGTCGTCCTCGAGCACGAACACCACCGTGTTGACCCAGAATGGCGTGCGGGACAGGGCGTCGACCATCCGCCCGAGGGCGAGGTCGTTGTCGGCCATGTAGGCGCGCGGCGTGGGCGCGTCGGCGGTCGCGCCGGCGGTGTGATCGTTCCCGAGGTGCACGATCTCGAGCGCGGGCATCGCGCCCGCCGCCACGAACCGGTGCAGGTCGGCGATCCACACGTCGGCGCGCCGCTGGTCCGGGATCTTCAGATCGAACGAGGGGAAGTCCGGATTGGTCCGGCCCGCGAGCCCGCCCTTCGTGGGCACGTAGGTCCCGGCCGGAGCGGCCGCTGCCCCCGCCGTCCCCGCCGGGACGCTGAACTCGCCGTAGTTCCGGACGGTCAGGCCGGCGCGGATGGCGAGATCCCACAGGTAGCCCGCCGATGGGGCGGCGACGTCGTCGCCATCCGCGGGCACCGAGTCGCGGTTCGTTCCCTCGTAGTCGTACGTCCGCCCGCGCCGGGAATACTGCGACGGGACGGTCTTCTCGGTGTAGTCGGTGGCGTACGCCGCCGTCGACCAGTTGTGGCCGTCGCCACTCACTTCGGCGTTGACGAAGAAGCGGTCCCAGATACCAAAACGCTCGGCGAGCGCGTGGTGGTTCGGCGAGACCGACCGGGGGAAGAACACGAGCGCGGTGTCGCCATCGGCCTGGCGCAGATCGCCGAGCACCTGGTCGTAGGTCCGATTCTCCTTGATGATGTAGACCACGTGCGTGAGCGGAGGATAGAGCAGGCGCGGGTTGGTGGGTGGCGCCGGTTCGTCCCACCCGTCGAGGTGGGAGACGCGAGCGGTGTAGGTCGCGAGCGCATCCCCGGCGCCAGCGCTCGGCGGCGGCACGAAGGTGATCGTGCCCGAGATCTGCCCGAGGGTGTAGCCGCTCGGATTGCGCGGTCGACCGGGGCCCGGCCCCGAGTCGGCGTTCGGCCGCGTCCCGCGGCCCTTGGCATTCACCACGATCAGAGTGTCACCGGGGAGCGCGAGCACCGCGGACGGGTACCACCCGACGGGGATCCGACCGATCGGGACGGCGGCGCCGGGCGGCGCGTGCCCTCCGAGCCTGAAGACAGCGACCGCATTGTTGTCGGCCTCCGCCGCGTATAACCGCGTGCCGTCAGCGGCCAGCGCGAGCGCGACCGGTGTGCTTCCTTCGGCCGTCGGCGAGGCGGGTGGATCGGTCAGGGTCGCGACGACGCGCCGGGCCCTGGTATTGATGACGTCGATGCGGTCGGTGCTCGCCGACGTCACGAACAGGCGCGAGCCATCGGGCGTCAGGAGCAGTGACGACGGATGCCGCGAGACGCGGATCCGATCGCCAGCCGCCAGCGTGCCCGCCGCTCCGGGCGCGAACGCCGACACGGTCTGGCTTCCCCAGGCCGACACGTACACCGCGCCGTCCGGTCCGACGGCGACGGCGTACGGGTAGCGATCGGTGGGCAACCGCTGGGTGACTCGTCCGGTCGCGAGATCGATGACGGCGAGCGAATCGGCGAGATTCTCGGCGACGTAGAGGGTACGGCCATCCGGGGAGACCGCGAGTCCTGCCGGGTAGCGCCGGCCGCTCGCCCGCGGCGCTCGGGGCTCGAGGACGATGCTGTCCGCGAGCGTGGCCCGACCGTCCGTCCAGGCATAGCGGTACACGACGTCCTGGTTGCCGCCGGACGCGAGCAGCGTGTGCCCGTCGGGCGTGAAACTCAACCCGATGAACGCCGCCGGCTGACCGAGCGTCTGAACGACCTGGCCGGTCGCGCGATCGACAACCTGAACGCCCTGCTCACGCCACCCGTCCAGCAGCAGCACGATGCGCGACCCGTCGGGTGAGAGGACGGCGGCCAGCGGGAACGAGCCCACATCGAACGATCGGCCGGCAGGGTCGAGGTGTCCGCCGGTCGGGAGGCGCCCGGGCTCGAGGGTCGCGAGTTCCGCCTCGCTCGCCGGTCCGCGCGACCGCGTGCAGGCGCCGGCCGCGCACAGCGCACCGAGGAGCAGGTGCCGGACCGGGCGGCCGGTCAGGGCCGCGATCGTGCGCCGCGCGGACCGCCGGCCTGGGCGTCGGATCACGTGCCGGGTCGTTGGTCGGAGCTGGTTCGCGGCTGGTCCTTCTTCCCGCCGTAGCCGCTCTCGTGCTCGGTCGTGTGGTGCCGGTCGGGCGGCATCGCCTCCGGGGTGCCGCCGAGCCGAGTCTCGGGGCCGTGCCCGTGCTCGGTGTGCCCGGGCGGCATGTGAGCCGGGTCAGCCGGGCCGGCCTCCTTCGGCTCCTGCTCGGTGGATTCCGGCTGCGGCTCGCCAGGGTGTTCAGGATCGGGTCTCATCGGTCGACTCCTTCCCAAGAGAGGGGGTTCCGGGTACCAGCGTGGGCAGGGGCAGTGTGCAAGTCCGTGGCCGCCCGTCGTCTCACTGGAGGTGCGCGCGAGACGGGCGGCAGGGCCGGCCCGGACGGCGCGCGCCAGGTGCGGTCAGGCACACCCCGGAGAAACGATATGCAATCGCGGCCGGATCAGGAAACGGCACCGCTGAGATGTTGCGTGGTCGTTGCCGTCGGTGGACCGTCGACGGGTGCGGCCCACGGTGCCGGTGGCCGGGCGTGGTGAGGCTCGGGCATGGGTGACGTCGAGCGCTTGTTTCACGCCTACCACGGTCCGCTCGTGCGGTACTTGACCCGCCGGCTCGGGGACCGCGACTGGGCGGAGGAGGTCGCCCAGGAGACCTTCGTGCGCGCGCTTCGGCAGGAGACGATCGTCAACGAGCGGGCATGGCTCTTTGCGGTCGCGACCAATCTGGTGCGTGACGAGGCGCGAAAGGATGCGCGCCGGCGGCGGCATCTCGCGCTGCTGGCCGAGCAGGAGCGGGAGTCCGTGACCGAGCCCGCAGTGACATCGCTCGAGCGCGCCCAGGAGGCGGCCCTGGCGCGCCGCGCCGTCGACGCGCTCGGCGAGCGGGACCGGCTCGCGTTGCTGATGCGCGAGGAAGGACTCGACTACCACGAGATTGCGGAAGCGCTCGGCCTCTCGATCGGCTCGGTCGGCACGACACTGGCGCGCGCCCGGCGGCGGCTGGCGGAGAGCTACGAGGCGATCCAGCGGGAGAGCGCGGCGCGCGGGACATGGCGAGGTGGCTATGGTGGAGCGTGAGGCGAGGCGTGGAACGACCGAGCACGTCGATGAAGGGACAGTCCACGCGTGGCTCGACGACCAGCTCGGGCCGGCCGAGGGAGCGCGCATCGCGGCGCACGTCGCGGCGTGCGCCGCGTGCGCCGCCCTCGTCGCCGACGCTCGTGGCTTCATCGCCGCATCGACGCGCATCCTGACGGCGCTCGACGATGCCCCGCCGCGCGGGGCGAGCGCCGGCGTCGCGGCGAACCAGAGTGACGCCCCGCTGACCGCGCGCCCGGCGTCGGGCCTGGCCCCCCGAGCGGCGGCACCGGCGGCCGGGAGGCGCCGGGCCCGGCCGCCCTGGCGGATCGCGCCGTGGGAGCTCAGAGCTGCCGCGGCGGCGGTCGTGGTCGCCGTGGGCGTCACTCTGGTGCTCCGCGGCGGCCGGCCCGACGCGAGCCGCCGCGCCGATCAGCTCACCGCCGCGCCGTCACCCGCCTCCGCGACATCCCCCGCCCCCACGGCCCCCGCGGCCCGCTACGCCCTGCCGGCACCCGCTCGGCCCCCTCGGCCCCCTCGGCCCGCTCGGCCGGCCGCGCCGGCCATGGCGGCCCCTCCGGCGGCCCTCCGGCCGGCGTCGGCGTGCGTCGATCGCGTCGTCACCGTCCCGGCGGCGACGAGCACCCTGCTGACCGCGGATGTGGCCACGAAGAGCGCCGCGGCGGCACTCGCCTCGACCGCGCCCCTGTCGGACGGCGCTGATGCCGCCAAGAAAGAAGACGCGGTCGGCGTCCGCGAAGGCCCACAAATGCAGGCGGAGGTGCGTGGGCGGGCGGACACGCGTCGCCCCGCGCCGAGCACGAGCGAGGTGTCCGCCCCGACGTCGGGCGCGGTCCGCCTCACGATGCGCGAGAGCGGCGACAGCCTCTTCCCCGGCCTCGGCCTCGCGGCAGCCGGCGACACGTCCGTCGTTCTGCGAGGGAGCTGGCGCCCGCTCGGTCACGACTCGGCGATCCTCTCCCTCCCGTCGCCCCGCGGCCGAGTCGAGGCGGCCGTGCGGTGCGGATCACGCCCCTAGGGCCGCTTCTCTGTCGTCACACCGGGGCGAGCGCCGCCGCGTCGGTGCGGTCGAACCGGCGGCCGAGCCATTGGATCGCGAGGGCGATCTCGGCCGCCGCAGCCGTCAGCGCGACGAGCGCCGCCGTGAGCACGGCCCCGAGGGTCGGCCGCCCGCCGCCCGCGCTGGCGCCCAGGACGATGGCCGCCCCCGCCGTCGGCAGGGCGAGCAGGAGCGCCAGTCCCGTGAGCGAGCCGAGCATGCCGAGGATGCGCTGACCGATCACCTCGAGCCCACTGATGCCGCCCGGGCCGAGCCGAATCCAGCCGGGGAAGAGCAACGCGGCCGCGTTCTGCACGACGAAGCTCGACATGTTGACGATCGGGAGCGCGCCCATCGTGACCGCGAGCAGAGTCATGCGGTCCGCCAGGGGCGCGGCCAGCAGGCGTGAGACCGCGCCCCCTCCGGCGTCCGCGGGGCTGGCCGAGAGCAGGGCGTAGGCGGCCGCCAGCAGCAGCCATTGGATCATCGTGAGCGCCAGCGTCGACGACGCGATCTCGGCGAAGACCAACGTCGCCCCGCCGAGCGGGTAGGTGCGGAGCAGATCGATGTGCAGCAGGTCCTGACGCAGGTCGTTCCGGATGGCGAGGGGTCCGAGGACCACCAGGAAGAGCGCCGCCATGAACGCCAGCCAGCCGAGGAAGAGCACACCGTCGCCCGGCGGGAGGTCACCGAAGAGCCCGAGCTCACTGAACGCGAACACGACCGCGGAGATGGCGATCCCCACGAACGCCATCGTGCGCAGCCGGAGCCCGCGCGCGAGCGCGAGGGTGTTCTTCCAGAGTACTGCGACCGCCGGGTCGCCGGCGGCCGAGAGCGGGAGCACCACCCGCCGCAGGCGCGCGGCCGGCGGCGCCCGATCGAGCCGCACGGCGGCC
>Ga0209062_1000899_pt1 | contig 66580 bp, 60 predicted proteins | sample Coa_R2_2_FD_187158 | JGI IMG/M metagenome (GOLD analysis project Ga0209062, IMG submission 187158) | Surface soil microbial communities from Centralia Pennsylvania, which are recovering from an underground coalmine fire - Coalmine... | ecosystem: Environmental > Terrestrial > Soil > Unclassified... | reverse complement strand
TATCGTCGCGCCCTGGCGATTGATGAGGCCAGTTACGGAACCAACCACCCCACCGTCGCGATCCGCCTGAACAATCTGGCGTCGTTGCTGGGTGCGACGAACCGTCATGGGGAGGCCGAGCCGCTGTATCGTCGCGCCCTGGCGATTGATGAGGCCAGTTACGGAACCAACCACCCCAACGTCGCCAGAGACCTGAACAATCTGGCAGAGTTGCTGCGTGCGACGAACCGTCATGGGGAGGCCGAGCCGCTGTATCGTCGCGCCCTGGCGATTGATGAGGCCAGTTACGGAACCAACCACCCCACCGTCGCGATCCGCCTGAACAATCTGGCGTCGTTGCTGGGTGCGACGAACCGTCATGGGGAGGCCGAGCCGCTGTTTCGTCGTGTGGTGACGATCTTCGAGCAATCCTTGGGTTCCGATCATCCCAACGTCGCCACGGCTCTGAACAATCTGGCGTTGTTGCTGGTTGCGACGAACCGTCATGGGGAGGCCGAGCCGCTGTATGAACGCGCCGTCCAGATATGGTTTCATTTCCAGCAACTGACCGGTCACCAACACCCCAACTGGAATACGGGGTTGAACAACTACCGCAACTTCCTGATGGACGCACGCGGGATGAGCGAGGATGACGCCGAAGCACGTATTCGGCAGGTACTTGCGCTGGACAAAACCGAGTGATTCACTCGCAAGTTGATTAAATACTCGCGATCGTTGATCAATAGTCAGGAAGCATTTCAGAAATGCTTGAGCTTGGTTTGTTGGAAGGTCAGCAGCGGAGAAGTCAGAAAGACCCCTCACCCGCCGAGCGAAGTCTGTCGGCCGACAGACTTCGCTCGGCGGGTGAGGGGCTCTTCTGGATTTTCTCTTTTCAACACAGCTCGATTCAGGGATCTCGACTATCGAAATATCTCAGCAACATTGTCGCACAGGGCCACAGCCCATCGGTAGGCGAAGCCCGCTTGGTTTGCTATCACACCCCCGCGCTGGCAAGGTGCATGGCGGTGAGGTAGTTTTCGCGAGCAATGCCCTCCTGAAGTCGCTGCTCGCGAAGCTCCTGTTCCGGGTCGCTACTATCCATGTCTTCAGCCGGCCGCGGTTCCGGCACGCGCTTGCCCACTTCCGAGAGCAACATTCCCGCCCAGCGGTAGATATTGTGGTCATCGACCTGTGCGCGCATCCGGCGCATCCGGCGTTCCTGTTCCGTGGCTGGCATGGTGAGCGCCGCGAGCAGGCCATCGGCGGTTTCATCCACATCAAAAGGATTCACCAGGACCGCATCCGATAGCTCGCGAGCCGCACCGGTGAAGCGAGATAACACCAGGACGCCGCGATCGTCCCCGCGTGCCGTGACGAATTCCTTCGCCACGAGGTTCATACCGTCGTGCAGCGAACTCACCACGCAACCGGCTGCCATCCGGTACAGCACGAAGATGTCTTCCGGTCCGTAGTGTTCGTTGATGAACACCACGGGCTTCCATGCATCGGTACCGTGGTCCCAGTTGATCTGCTCCGCGAGTTTCTCGACTTCTTCGGTCAACTCACGGTAAGCGGGGATGTGTGTGCGGCTCGGCGCACCGATTTGCACGAAGTGGAACCGCTCCTTCCACTCCGGGTGTTTGCGCAAGAGCCGATCAACGGCTCGGAGCCGTTCGGGAATCCCCTTCGTGTAATCGACGCGATCGACTCCCACGATCAACAAGCGATCATCCAGCCGGTGCTGCTTGCGAATCCGCGCCGCACGGACTTCCCAATCTGTGCCGAGATACTCGTTGGCGAGCGCGGGATCGACGCTGATGGGGAACGGCCGTACGGTTGTGTCCTGCCCGCCGCGCTGCACCGCGAAGCGTTCGCGATCAATGCGGCACTCCACCGTCCGGTCCACACACTCCAGGAAGTGGTTGCAATCGTTCTGCGTGTGGAAGCCCAGCAAATCGTTGCCGAGCATGCCATTGAGGAGATCCTTTGCCCAGGGACAAACCAGGAATTTCTCAGGTCCTGGCCACGGAATGTGCCAGAACTGCGCCACCACGAGGTCGGGCCGGGCGCGTTTCAACAAACCCGGCAGGAGCGCGAAGTGGTAGTCTTGCACAAACACAAGCGCCGGGCCACCTCGGGCTTCCTCCAGCACGGCCGTGGCGAACGTTTCGTTCACCTTGCGATACGCCTCCCAGTGTTGCGGGTCGAAGACCGGCCGACAGAACACTTGGTGACACAGCGGCCAAAGCATGCTGTTGGCCGCGCCGTAGTAGTAGCCCTCTTCGTCCTCCTTCGAAAGCCAGACGCGACGCAGCACATAGCTCGGGTCGTCCGGCGGGACTCCAACACGACCATTCGCGTCACACACTTGCGCGTCGGCATCTCCTGAACCGTGCGCCACCCAAACTCCACCACATGCTTGCATGACGGGATCGAGCGCCGTTGTCAGACCACCGGCCGGGCGAATCCATTGAATCTCGCCCTTCTGATACCGGTGAATATATGGCTCCCGATTCGCGACCACTATTAACTTGGCACCACCCAGACGTGTGCGGGCGACGTCTTCTAACCGTTCCTTGCTCCAGCCCATGTGATTGGACCTCGCAGGTTTCGGGGCGAAGGGGGAAAACCGGGATCAACCGAGGTCAAATGGAAGGACGAGTCACCCGGTCGATTTTTGTAGCGGCGCGCAGGCACCGCAATTGCAAGGATGGCCCATAACACGCAAACTGGGTGCCAACACTCACCCGCGGGAACAGAAACGAACCAAACACGACGAGCGCATTGGCGGCTCATTGTTGGTTGTCCCCTAGATTAGCCGCGTTCAGAGGTGGATGTGTAGTAATTTCGAGAGAGAAACGGGATGATGACATCAGGCAACCAACCACCCAAACTGATTGCAGAAATCTCCCTCGAGGCGCTCGCGCGTCGGTCAGAGTTACAGACTTGAGGGAGAAACGATAAATCACCGCAGCTTTCTGGCTGTTCGGAAGCTGGACAGACAGTTCAAAGTCTGGACAGTTGTTACCGTGAGGAGTCAGCACCGATGAACTCGCGATTGATGGCTCGGCTGACTGCCCCAATTGCGGCAGTGAGTGGACTCTTGTTGGTGTTGGCCATTGCGGCGGCGTGGTATGTCCGCGATATGCAGGAGCGTGCGTCTGGCCCGATTGCGACGAGCGTCGCCAGTGTGATGGCGGCGCAGGAATTGGAGATCAGCATCCGCGAGGTGAATGCGCAGTTCAACCGCTACCTGGTCACTCTCGACCGCAAGTATCTGGAGCCGATACCGCGATTGAAACAGCGGACGGCCGAGGCTCTTGCCCACGCGGAACGCGAAGCCACTACTCCCCCCGAGAAGGTACTGATGAAGCGCGTTCGCCAGGGGTACGATCACTTCTTTGCCGAGTACGAGAAGGTTCTGCGCGTTCCTCCCAAGCAGGGTTTCTACCCCAAGATCCTGGAACTGATCGAAGAGGTTTTGGAGAAAGAAATTCTTGAGCCCGCGCATGAGTACCTCCGACTGAATGAGGGGATGCTCAGTCAGGCGAACGAAACCAATCAAGAAATGGCCCGGCGTCTCACGGTCGGCTTGGTCGCGCTGGGGATCTTCGGCTCCGTTGGCGGACTCCTGGCGGGGTGGGTCATCGCTTCGGCTGTTCGGCGTTCGATTCAACGCACCGAAGAGCGTCTGCGCGATACGGCCGAGCAAATCACACGCGCGATGCCCGGAAGCGACACGCCCACACATACGAACGGCAGGCAAGATGCGCTGGAACGGGTGGCGACGTCGGTGTCAGCGGTTCTCAAACGTCTGGAAAAAACGGAAAAAGATGCCCTGCGGGCTGAGCAACTGGCAAGTGTGGGTCAGATGGCTGCTGGGATCGCGCATGAAGTGCGAAACCCACTGATGGCAATCAAACTCCTCGTGCAAGCAGCGGGTGAGCGGGACGGCAGTCTGCCGTCCCGCGATCGGCGGATTCTGGAAGACGAAATCCAGCGCCTGGAAGCTATTGTGAGCGGATTTCTCGATTTCGCTCGTCCCCCGAGACCCGACCCACACCCGGTAGATGTGCGCGGGCTGGTGGAGCAGGTAGTCGAGAATTTCCGCCCGCGGGCCGAGTCGCAAGGGGTGGCTCTCAGTCTCGTTGCCGATTCGGAAGTTCATGGTATTGCCGACCCAAACCAGTTACGGCAGGTGGTCTACAATTTGTTGTTCAACGCGCTGGAAGTACAGCCCAATGGCGGGCATATCCGCGTGCTGCTCACCGCGGGCAAAGACGGAACCAGAGGAGTGGTGCTCAGAGTGGAGGATGGTGGGCCGGGCCTGCCGCCCGAACTGGGCGAGCGCGTTTTTGAACCCTTCGTGAGTACGAAAGAAACCGGCGTTGGCCTCGGGCTGTCGGTCTGTCGGCGAATTGCCGAGTCGCATGGCGGGACGCTGACAGCGGAATCGCGCCCGGACGGAGCGACGTTCACGCTTTCGCTCCCCGCGCTCCGACCGGAACCCGCCCTTGCGCATTGAAGCCAGGGAGCGCAGCTCCTTCGCCCATCCCATTGCTCGCCTTATCATCATATTCTGGTTCGCCCGGTTGCTGCCTACCGGAGAATGTTCTCGTGCAGACGCTACTCATCATCGACGACGAGCCGAACCTGCTCTACTCCCTCCAGGCCGGATTGGAAACGGAAGAACTTTCGGTCGTCACCGCCAAGACGGCGAAGCAGGGGCTGGCGATGTTACCCAAGGTTCGCCCGGACGCAGCCATTGTGGATGTGCGGTTGCCCGATATGTCCGGGTTGGAGCTGTTTGAACGGATCAAAGGACTCGATCCGCGATTGCCGGTGGTAATTATCACCGCATTCGCCGCAACGGAAACGGCCATCGAGGCCATGAAACGCGGCGCATTTGAATACATGCTCAAGCCGGTCGATCTCCATCATCTCCGCGAGGTGGTCACGCGTGCGCTGGCCCTGCGACGAATGCAAAGCGTCCCGGCCGTGTTCGAGGACGGACCGGTGGAAGGCGCCGCGGATCAGATTGTCGGCCGATCGGCCGTTATGCAGGAGGTGTACAAGACGATCGGTCGCGTCGCTCCGCAGGATGTGACCGTCTTGATTCTCGGTGAGAGTGGAACGGGCAAGGAACTCGTGGCACGGGCGCTGTACCAGCACAGCAAGCGCGCCGATAAGCCATTCGTTGCAATCAACTGCGCTGCCATTCCCGATGCCCTTCTGGAAAGCGAACTCTTCGGCCACGAGAAAGGAGCTTTCACCGGCGCCGATCGACAACGCGTCGGGAAATTTGAACAAGCCAATGGCGGCACGATCTTCCTCGACGAAATCGGCGATATGGCCCCGGCAACGCAGGCGAAGGTGCTCCGGATTCTTCAGGAGCAGCAATTCGAACGCGTGGGCGGACGCGACACGATCACCACCGACGTTCGCGTGATCGCCGCGACAAATCGCAAACTCGATGAGCTGGTAAGTGCCGGTACCTTCCGCGCCGATTTGCTCTATCGGTTGAATGGCGTGACGATCACGCTCCCACCACTTCGCGAGCGCAAGGAAGACATTCCTCTTCTGGCCGATCACTTTATCCGACTGTGCAACAAGAAACTGGAAAAGAACGTGGGTTCCATCGCGCCGGAAGCACTGCGATTGCTCCAGGCGCACGACTGGCCGGGCAACGTGCGGGAATTGCAGAACGTGATTCGCTACGCCGTGATTCAGGCGGTCGGCGATGTGCTGACTGCGGAGTGCCTGCCGGCGGCGATGCGCGGGGGCACGACTCAGCCCAACGGCACGGCCGGTTTACCGCTGGATGTCGTGCGACTCGTTCGCGATTTGCTCGCGACCGGCACTCCGGACATTTACAGCGCTGTGATTCAAGAAGTGGACCGGGCCACGCTCACCGAAGTTCTCCGGCATGTGAATGGCAACCAGGTCCACGCCAGCGCATTGCTCGGTATCTCGCGAACAACCTTGCGAGTGAAGCTCCAACACCTGAACATGCTCCACCCGCCGCAGGGTGGGTAGGAGTATGGCGAACGGCGTGGCGTAAGCCCGCCGAGTGTATTAACGAACCGCTCCCTTGCGGCTCGTTTTTGAGCAAAACCTCGGCGGGCTTACACCACGCCGTTCGCCATACCGTGCCAATTCGCCTGTTGCTACTCGCGTCCGCCTCCGTTAGACTGCTTTACATCCTGCCTCACCATCACTTTTGACGAGAACTCCCAATGCTCCGCAATCGCTTCCTCGCGTGCGTGCCGTGCACGGTTGCTGCAGTCGTTGCTTACCTGCTCCTGTTTGCTTCTCCCGCCGTGGCTTCGGCACAACCTGCGAAAACTGTGAGCTTCATCAATGATGTGGCTCCGATTCTCAAGGAGAACTGTTTTGCTTGCCACGATACCAAGAAAAAGTCAGGCAAGTATGACATGACCACCTTTGAGAAGCTCATCGCGGGTGGGTCCAATGGCGAACCATTTGCACCCGGCAAGCCGGAGCAGAGCGAGTTCCACACGCTAATGATAAGCACCGACCAGCGCCGGATGCCGCCACGCGACAAGGGCGAAGCGGTGCCAAAGGAGAAAGCCGCGATCATTGCGAAATGGATCAAGGAGGGCGCGAAGCTCGACGCCGGCCTCGATCCGAAGGCCGACATTGTGAAGGAACTCCGGGTCCGCTGGAAGCCGCCGGTACCGCCGAAGGTGTACCCATTCCCGATCATCGTCAACGCGCTGGCATTCACGCCAGATAACAAGCAACTCGTTGTCGGCGGGCACCACGAACTCACCGTGTGGGATGTCGGGTCCGGCAAACTGGTGAAGCGCATCTACACGCGTGCGGAGCGGGCCTATGCAATGGAGTTCCTGCCGGATGGCAAACTCGCCGTTGCGGGCGGTCGGCCCGGGCAGGAAGGCGACGTGCGCGTGTACAACATTAACGCCAAGGGAAAGACGGAAGATGGCGTCGCAATTCTCGACGGCGTGAACGACAAAAACGTGTTGGTGAAGCATCTCTTCGATGTGGAAGATTCGGTGTTGTGCCTGGCGATTACTCCCGATGGCAAACTGCTTGCGGCCGGAGGTTGCGACCGCGCCGTCCGCGTGTTCGACCTGTCGGAAGGATTGGAGAAGGCCAAGCTGGTTCAGACGGTCGAGAACCACGCCGACTGGGTGTTGGGCTGCGACCTTTCCGCCGATGGCAAGTATCTCGTCACCGCCGGCCGCGACAAAACCGCGAAGGTGTGGGATTTGAAGGCCAAGGAATCCGTCGTCACGTTCCCGGAACACAAGGAGATCGTCTACGGCGTGGCGGTGAAGGCCGATGGCAGTGTTGGGTTCTCGGTGGGTGCCGACAAGCAACTTCGCACGTGGAAGCCCAGCGGTGAGGGGAAGCAAGTGAAGAATGCCGGCGGCCACGGCGACGATGTCTTCAAGATCGTCGCCAATCCGAAGCAGCCGATGCTCGCCACTTCGAGCGCCGACAAAACTGTTCGCTTGTGGAATGCGGATAGTCTGGCCGCTGTGAAGACGCTCTCGGGACTGAACGATTTCGTCTATACGGTTGCGTTCAGCCGCGATGGCGAGCTGGTGGCCGGTGGTAGCTACGATGGCGGCGTCGCGGTGTGGAGCGTGAAGGACGGCAAAACTGTTGCGAGCTTCAACGCCAGCCCCGGCATGGTGACGAAGGAACCTGAGCCGAAGAAGAAGTGACGCCGATTTGCCCTTGGTGTGGGTCGGCGTTGATCGTCCCACACCAAGCAACGCCTTTCACCCCACGGCTCCCATGAACATTCCTCCGCCACGAGCTGTGTTCGATCCCACCGCCGCTCGCGTGGCACGCGAGCTGAAGCACTCTCGGCCGCTCGTCGGCTGTCGGTTCGATCCGAGCGGTCGATTCCTGTTTGCTTCGGCGGAAGACGATAGCATCCAGCGATTCGATCTCCTCACCGGCACCAAGACAGCCTTTGCGGGTCACGAAAGTTGGGTGCGCGGAATCGCTTTCGTGTCGCCCACTCCGCCAGCCCCAACCGACCTCGAAACCTGGCCGAAGCAGCAACACGCGACGCAAGCCGTCGTCGGCTTCGGCGCGGCAATCGTCCCTCCTCCGAAATCCGCTCCGTTCACGCTAATCTCCGCGGACTATCACGGCAAACTGATCTGGTGGCGCGGCGATGCCGACACCCCGAAACCGCTGAAAACCGTGCAGGCACACGAAGGCTACGCCCGTGCCCTCGTGGTCAGCCCCGATCAGTCCACCGTTGCGAGCTGTGGCAACGACCAGACCATCAAACTGTGGAATGCTGGTGATGGGACAGCGATTCGCACGCTGGAGGGGCATGAATCACACGTGTACAACGTCGCGTTCCATCCGGACGGAACGCGTTTGGTGTCGTGCGATTTAAAGGGCATCGTGAAGGACTGGAACCTGAAAACCGGCAAATGTGTACGCGACATCGACGCCAAGATCCTGCACAAATACGACCCTACCTTCATGGCCGACATCGGCGGTGCGCGGGGAATGGCGTTCAACGCGGATGGCTCGGTGATCGCTCTTTGTGGCATCACGAATGTGTCGAATGCCTTCGCGGGTATTGGCAACCCCGCCATTGTGCTGATCGACTGGAAACACGCAAAAGCGAATCTTCTGAAAACGAAGGTGGCGTTTCAGGGTACCGCATGGGGAGTCGGGTTCCATCCGTCGGGAGCAGTGATCGCGGCAGGCGGAGCGGGGCAGGGGCGTGTGTGGTTCTGGAAAGGCGCGGAGTGGGAGAACGTTCACACGCTCAATGTGCCCGCAAACTGCCGCGACCTGGCCATCAGCCCGACGGGAGATCGGATCGTAGTCGCCGGGGCGAACGGCTCCGCGTATGTGTACGACTTCAAAGGAATTGTTCGGTTCAGTAAATGAGAATGCGGCAGGCCGCGTTCTCATTTACTCCACCTGCACGACCTCCGAAGACCAAGTAACACTTCAATTTTGACGGGATAACAGGATGGAACAGGATTCTCTGATTGAATCCTGTTCCATCCTGTTATCCCGTCAAAACTCCCTTACCTCGCCGAGCTTTAATCATGCGATATCTATTCTCGTGCCTCGCTTTATTCATTGCGATTCCACTCTGCGCCGCAGAGCCAACTCCGCCAAAAGGGTTCACCCCGATCTTTAACGGCAAAGATCTTTCCGGCTGGCATGGCTGGGCCATTCATGCCAAAGGTGCATCACCCGCTGATGTCGCCAAGCTCACACCCGACGAACGCGCGAAGAAGATCGACGAGTGGACTGCCGATGCCAAAAAACACTGGAGCGTGCAGGACGGCGAGCTGGTGAACGACGGCAACGGTGCCTATCTCGCGACCGACAAGGATTATGGCGACATCGAACTGCTGATCGAATACAAGACCGTGCCGAAGGCTGATAGCGGGATCTATCTGCGCAATACGCCGCAAGTGCAGATCTGGGACTCGAACCAAAAGTTCGACTCCAAGAACCCCAACCGCAAGCCGCATCTGGGCTCCGGCGGGCTCTTCAATAACACTCCCAGCGCCCCCGGCCGCGACCCGCTTGTGCTCGCGGATAAACCTTTCGGCGAGTGGAACACTTTCCGCATCATTCAAGTGGGTGAACGCACCACGGTTTACCTCAACGACAAACTCGTGGTCGATCACGCGCGCATGGAAAACTACTGGGATCGCAAATCTCCTCTTCCGCGCACTGGCAAAATCCTTCTGCAAACGCACGGTGGCGAAATTCGCTGGCGAAACCTCTACGTCCGCGAAATTCCGCCGACCGAAGCCAACGCGATTCTGCGCAAGCATGATTCGAAGGGTTTCGAGCCGATCTTCAACGGCAAGAATCTCGAAGGTTGGGCCGGGCCGGTCGATCAGTACGAAGTGGTGGATGGCGCAATCGTGTGCAAGCCGAAGAAGGGCGGGAACCTCTACACCAAAGCGGAATACGAAGACTTCACCGTGCGGCTGGAGTACAAGCTCCCTCCAGCCGGCAACAACGGGCTGGCCATTCGCTATCCCGGTACCGGTCAGCCGTCCACGGTCGCGATGACCGAGATTCAAATTCTCGACGATACCGCCCCCGTCTATGCGAAGCTCGATCCGCGGCAGTACAACGGCTCGGCTTACGGTATGGTCCCCGCGCATCGGGGCTACTTGCGGCCGGTGGGTGAATGGAACTTCATGCAGGTGACGGCCAAAGGTCACACGCTGCAAGTGGAACTCAACGGCACGCGGATTCTCGACGCCGATCTGGAAGCCGTGAAAGAGTTCAAGGACAATTCACCGCACCCCGGTAAGGATCGCCTGAAGGGTCACTTCGGCTTCGCGGGCCACAACGACCCCGTCGCATTCCGGGCAATCGAGATCAGGAAGATCGAAGCGAAGAAATAAAAGCAGCCGCCGATAAACGCAGATGAAGACAGGATCAAAACAAAAGAGTGATTTGAACTCTTCGGTTTTATCCTGTCTTCATCTGCGTTTATCGGCGGCTCTTGATCCTAAAAATCCCACGTCTCCGAGCCGCGGGGTTTCTTCCGCGGGCGCTGATCCGGTTCGTCTGTGTCCGGAGGAGTTGGTTCCGGGCGCGGTTTGGGGGCTCGCAGGATCGGTGCTTCTTCCTCGACTGTCGGTGGGGCGTTTTCGTCCTCTTCGTCCGCGACCTGCGGGCGGGCGCCTTCGCCGCGCGCCCGCAGTATCACCTTGATCGCGACTTCCGAGAATGGGAACGCGTCGCGAAGGGTTTTGGTCAGGTACCGCACATACGACTCGTCGAACAGTTCCGGGCCGTTGGTGAATAGCACGACAGTTGGCGGCAAGACGCCGATTTGCGTCGCGTAGAAGATCTTCGGCTGCCTGTTACCCGCCAGCGGCGGCGGGCTGGCGTCGATCGCGGCACGAATGACGCGGTTCAGGTCGCCGGTATTGACGCGCACGCCAGCTTGCTTGTGCAGTTGCACCGCCAGTTGCAGCAGGCGGAGTGTGTTTTTTCCCTTCTTCGCCGTGATGAACGCAATCGGCACGTGTTCGAGCATAGGGAACATCGCCCGCACGTAATCACCCATCTTCTCGGTCGGTATAGAGTCTTTCACCAGATCCCACTTATTGACTACGAAGATCGCGGGTTTGTGTTCCTCCACGATGTATTCCGCAAGCTGCTTATCGACGCGACCAATGCGGTGCCGGGCATCGAAGAAGTGCATCACGACATCCGCCCGGCGAATGGATCGCTGTGCGCGGTGCAGACTATAAAACTCGATGTCGCTGGCGAGCGAGGTTTTCTTACGCACGCCAGCGGTATCGATGGCGATGTAACTCTTGCCGTCGCGTTCGAATCGCACATCGACACTATCGCGCGTGGTGCCCGGTACTTCGGAGACAATGACGCGCTCCGCGCCCGCCAAGCTGTTGATGAACGTGCTCTTCCCCGCGTTTCGCCGACCGACAATCGCGATCTTGAGGGCGGGCTCTTCGGGTGCCGCTTCGCCGGTATCCGGAGGGAGCTTGTCGAGAACTGCGTCGAATAGTTCTTCCTTGCCGAGTTTCTGTTCGGCACTCACACAGAGCGGCTCGCCGTAACCGAACTTGCAGAACTCACCGGCTTGCTGCCCGAGCTTTTCGGTGTCGGCTTTGTTCGCGACGAGAATGACAGGCTTCTTGATTTTGCGAAGTCGTTCCGCGACTTCTTCATCGAGCGGAACGATGCCGTCACGCACATCCACCACGAACAACACAACTGCGGCCGAGTCGAGTGCGACTTGAATCTGCCGTTCCACATCGGCGGTGAGGTTATCGACGTCCACAATCCCGATCCCGCCGGTGTCCATCAGTTCCCACGCCCGACCCGCGTGCTCAATGACGGTGGAGACGCGGTCGCGTGTGACGCCCGCAGTGGGGTCGACAATGCTGATCCGCCGACCGGCGAGCCAGTTGAATAACGACGACTTGCCGACGTTCGGCCGGCCGACGATAGCGACAATAGGCAAAGCCACGACGAACCTCAAAAAATGCAGAATGGCCACAAAAAAGCACAAAAGGCACAAAAGAACGCAGCAGACGCCCAATCTCAACAAAGAGAATAGGCGATCAATAGATTGTTTATTGTATTGATTATCATTCTCGTTCTGCTCCTTCTATTTCTGTTTTCATTTGTGCCGATGTGCTTTTTGTGGCCATTCTCTGCTCGGCCGGTTTCACCACAACGTGTATCCACCGTCCACGACGATGGTGGACCCGGTGACGTAACTGGCCGCGTCGCTGGCGAGGTACACCGCTGTTGCGGCCAGTTCGTCCGGTTCGCCCAGTCGCGCCATGGGAATACGCGATTCAAAAGTACGCTGAAACTCTGGCTTCTCGCCGAACCAGCGGCGATTCGCGTCAGTGAGGAAACCGCCCGGAGCGATGGCGTTCACACGCACTCCGCGCGGCGCCCAGTCGGCGGCCATTGCGCGCGTCAGACCCGTGAGAGCTGCCTTGGCGGTTTCGTAGTGCCGCCCGCCAATGCCGGGAATCGACACCCACGGTCCGGCGATGCTCGTGACATTGATCACCGACCCACGCTTGCGCTCAAGCATTCCTCGGCATAAATGCTGGCAACAGACCAGCGCACTGGTCAGGTTGAGGTCGATCAATTGCTGCCACTGCTCGACGGGCATCTCCTCAACGGGCAAATCGACGCGTCGGCCGCCCACATTATTGACGAGAATATCCACCTCTCGGTTCAGGTTGAGTACCTGTCGGCACGCCGTCTCGGCGCCTGTGGGAGTACTCACGTCGCCGGGAACGATCGCCACGCGCCGGCCAAGGGCAACGAGTTCGTGGCGTGCGATTTCCAGCGAATCCTCTTCCCGTCCCACGAGAATGAGATCAGCCCCTGCTTCGGCGAGGCCCTGCGCCATCGCTCTGCCGAGCCCACGGCTGCCGCCCGTGATGGCCGCCGTGCGTCCGTCGAGCCGGAATCGATCCAACACCCTCATAATCGCAACTCTCCCTGGGTGGAGTTCTGCTTATCATGATACAGTAGAACTCACTGTTGGAAGCGACCGATGGCGAAGTGCGATGAGGGGTATCGTTGCGAGGTATGCGGCCGGGACGTCGAGGCCGTGACCGAGTCCGATTTGTATTTGCGCTTCGTATTGGGCGAGGTTCCGCTCGAACTGCTGCATCGGCTGCCGGAACGACATATCTCCTGCAACCCCGCTCTGGCTCAGTACATTGTTCATCCGGCTTTTGAACCAGTGCGGTGCGATGGTCCCTTCGCCAAGTCAGAACTGGATGTCGCATTTGTCGCCGCGGAAGAAGATCGGGTGACACGCGGTTATCGGCGGCTCCTGGCCATTCCTTCCTTGGGGCTGACCGTGCCGGAATATCCTCTCTCGGTGACTCCGGACACAGCAAGCTCAGGGTGATCTCTGCGTCATTGGATGCCGTCGATCATCGCTCCTCTTCACTTCTCGCGTTTTCCCGACCCAACTTGGCCTGCCATCTGCACGCACTTTCATGCGGGTTCTGCGACTTTGTCCGGAGAACGCGATGGCCATCTCACTCAAACCGCTACGCGAGCAGGTGATCGTGATTACTGGTGCTTCGAGCGGTATTGGTCTGGCGACCGCTCAGGCCGCTGCTCGCGAGGGGGCTCGCGTGGTACTGGCGGCGCGGAATGCGGAAGCGCTGGAACACGCCAGCCGCGACATTGACAGCGCTGGTGGTGAGGCGATTTATGTCGTGGCAGATGTGAGCAAAGGCGAGGACGTAAAGAAGGTCGCTCGCGTTGCCATCGCACGCTTTGGCGGATTCGATACCTGGGTGAACAATGCCGGGCAAGGCATTTACGGCAAACTCGAAGAGGTGAGTGAGGACGACAACCGGCGGTTGTTCGACATTAACTTCTGGAGCCAGGTTCACGGGTCGCTCATCGCCGTCAAGCACCTCAAGCAACGTGGCGGCGCACTCATTAATGTCGGAAGTTTGGTTTCGGAAAATCCCTCACCACTCATGGGTATCTACGTCGCGACCAAGCATGCCGTGAAGGGCTTCACCGATACGCTTCGGCAGGAACTGGAGGCTGAGAACGCGCCCGTTTCGGTGACGCTGATCATGCCGACGGCCATCAATACGCCGTTTCCACAACACGCAAAGAACTACATGGACCGCGAACCGCGGTTACCAGACCCGGTGTACCAGCCCGAGGAGGTTGCGGCGGCGATCCTGTATGCCGCCACGCACCCCGAACGCGACGTTCATGTCGGCACAGCAGCGCGGATGATGTCTACCCTGAACCGCCAGATGCCGCGGGCGATGGACTGGCTGGGTGAACACGTACTGAATCGCCAGCAGGTTCGCGATGAGCCGCCGCGAAACCCGGAGGGCTCGCTTTATCGGTCGAGCGATGGCGGGCGAGTCCGAGGCGACCACCCCGGCCGAGTAAAGCCCGTCAGTTTGTATAACCGCGCTGAGCGGCACCCGGTTCTGAGCGGACTTCTGCTCCTGGGTATGGCTGGCGCAGCGCTGGCAGTCGTGCAGGGCGTCCGCGCCCGACGGTAAATGATTGCTGGCGCGGAATCCGGCGCTGACCCAAGCATCTCGGCATCACGATTGCAGTTTCCATCGGCGCTACGGTCTCCAACTCTTGCGAGGTACGCATGGCTTCCACGCTTTTCGCCACAGCCATGAAGTCCGCCGCTGGCCCCGGTTCCGGCGTCGCCCGTGCGGTGAATAGACTTCCTCATCTGCGCACGAACGTAAGTGGCAACGAACGCTGGTTGTCGCTCGTTGCGGGTGGTACGCTCCTTGCTCTTGGCGCCACGGGCCGCACCCCCACCCTGTTGTCGTCGCTCGTGGGCGGAGGGCTTATCCTCCGAGCCATGACCGGCAACTGCCCGCTATATCAGACGCTCGGAGTCAGCACCTCAGACTCCACCGCGGAGAATACCGCGATTGCCGCCGGGCACGGCACGAAGGTGGAACACGCGATCACGGTCAACAAACCCGCTTCCGAAGCGTACCGCTTCTGGCGCGATCTGGAAAATCTCCCGCGTTTCATGACCCACCTCATCGATGTGGACACCACCACCGACGGACGTTCGCACTGGATCGCGCGAGGGCCGCTGGGGCTCAAAGTGGAGTGGGACGCCGAGATCATCACCGACCAGCCGAACAAGGTGATCGCGTGGCAATCGCTTGACAACGCGGATGTGGATACGGCCGGCTCGGTCCACTTCACCGAACTGCCACACAATCGCGGTACGGAAGTGCGCGTCACGCTGAAGTATGACCCGCCGGCGGGCAAAGTGGGTACGGCCATCGCGAAGCTCGTCGGCATGTCGCCCGAGGCGCAAATTCGCGCCGATATGCGCCACTTCAAAGAGCTTCTGGAGGCTGGCGAGATCCCCACGATTTCCGGTCAGCCCCACGGCGCGCGGTGAGCGTGAGAAAGACACAGATGACGCAGATCTCCGCAGCCGGTGCGATCTCTGCTCTCTGTCTTCTCATCTCTGCCTACTACTCTCTGATCTGTGTTTATCTGCGTTATCTGCGGCTCTTCTGCTCTGTCCTTTGTCCTCTGTTCTCGCCTGGGAGACTCCATGAAAGCTCTTTGTTGGCGCGGGAAGAAAGATGTCGCCGTGGAACGCGTGCCGGATCCGAAGATTCTCAATCCCCGCGATGCGATTATTCGTATCACCACCACCGCCATCTGCGGATCCGATCTGCACCTTTACGATGGTTTCATCCCGACGATGAAGCCCGGTGATATCCTCGGACACGAGTTCATGGGCGAAGTTGTGGAGGTCGGGCGCGATGTCTTCAATCTGCAACCGGGTGATCGGGTGGTCGTGCCGTTCACGATAGCCTGCGGCGGTTGCTTCTTCTGCAAGAAGCAGCTCTACTCTGCGTGCGACAACTCGAATATCAACCCGGAAATTGCGGAAACCGTTTACGGTTACTCCCCCAGCGGACTGTTCGGCTACTCGCACATGTTCGGCGGGTACGCTGGCGGGCAAGCAGAATTTGTTCGCGTACCGTTTGCGGATATGGGTCCGGTAAAGGTACCGGCACACCTCAGCGACGAGCAGGCACTGTTCCTCTCGGATATCTTCCCAACTGGTTACATGGCAGCGGAGAACTGCAACATCGAACCGGGCGATACGGTCGCGGTGTGGGGGTGTGGTCCGGTCGGGCTCTTCTGCATGAAGAGTGCCTTCTTGCTCGGTGCAAGCCGGGTAATCGCCATCGACGATGTCGAGGGGCGGCTGAAGAAGGCGCGCGAGGAGTGTGGTGCGGAGACGGTCAATTTCGCGCAAGTCGATCTCTTGAAGTGGTTGGAGGAAGCCACTGCGGGCCGCGGGCCGGATTCCTGTATTGATGCGGTGGGCCTGGAAGCACACGGCACCGGCGTTGCCGGCATCTACGATCGTGTCAAGGCCGCAACCTACATGGCCACCGATCGACCGACCGCACTGCGAATGGCGATCATGGCTTGCCGCAAGGGTGGGACGGTTTCGATCCCCGGCGTGTACGGTGGACTGCTCGACAAACTGCCGATGGGCGCAGCGTTCGCGAAGGGGTTGACCTTCAAGATGGGCCAGACGCACGTTCACCGCTATCTGAAGCCGCTTATGGAGCGGATCGAGCGCGGCGAAATCGATCCGTCATTCGTCATCACGCATCGCTACAAGCTCGCCGATGCCGCACAAGCTTACAAAGAGTTCTCGACCATGAAGGATGAATGCGTGAAGGTCATCCTTAAACCGTGATGTTCGTTTTCACCGCCATCGACGCCGGTGCCTGTGCGCCGGCGTTCTTTCTTGTGAATGGGAGAATGCCATGAAACTGCAATCGCTGCGCGATGTCCTCGCAGAGAACATCCGCGATCTCTACAACGCCGAAAACCAACTGGTGAAAGCTTTGCCAAAGATGGCGAAGGCCGCGTCCTCGCCGGAGTTGAAGGCCGCGTTCACCGAACATCTGGAAGAAACCAAGGGCCATGTCACGCGGTTGGAGCGTGTCTGCGAACAGCTCGGCATTAAGGCCAAAGGAAAGACCTGTCAGGCGATGAAGGGGTTGATCGAAGAAGGCGCGGAGATTATCGCCATGAAAGGCGACCCCGCGGCGAAGGATGCGGCGCTCATCGGCGCTGCACAAAAGGTGGAACACTACGAGATTGCCGGCTACGGAACAGCTCGCACCTATGCCTCAATTCTGGGTGAGGATGAAGTCGCGTCGCTGCTCCAGGCCACGCTCGATGAAGAAGGTGCGGCGGATGAAAAGCTCACCACCATCGCCGAGGAGGGCCTGAATCAGCAGGCGGCTGGTGCAGAAAGCGAGGAAGCCAAGCAGGAGGAGGCAGAAGACGAAGAAGAGGAGGACGCGGAGATGCACGAATCGACGACGGCATAAAGGGTGGAGGGGCACGGGGTGTTTTCCCCGTGCCCGAGAACGGGATCACTTGTCGATGGTCGCGAGAATGGTCTCGGCAACCAGCTTATTGCCAGCGTCGTTGAGGTGAACGCGGTCGCTCGTCAGCACGCCGTTCTCCTTGTCATCGGTATTGTGCTTGGCGAGGTAATCGACAAACGCTTTGCGCAAGTCGCACAGTTGCACGTGCGTTTCCTTTGCGACCTTGCGGCTGATCTCGGCGTACTCGTCGAGTTTCTCGTCGAGCTTGTTGGTGCCGATTTTCTTCTCACCGATCACGGTGGGAGTGCAGAGCACCACACGTGCGCCGGTGTCCTTGATCTTGCCGATGATCTCCTTCAACCCGGCTTCGTACTTCTCCTTGCTCGTACCGCGGGCTGGGTCCTTCTCGCCGTGCCAGACATCGTTGATGCCGATGTAAATGACTACCAGCGTCGGTTTCTTGGCCAGCACGTCTTTTTCCAGCCGTCTTTGCAGGTCCGGCACTTTGTTCCCGCTTATGCCCGCGCCGATGACCTGGATGTCCAGATCCTTGTGCTTTTCGGCCAGTTCTTTCTTGATGAACGTGACGTAGCCCTTCTGGCCGACGCCAGCCTGCGTGATCGAATCGCCGAGGAAGACGATCTTCTCGCCTTTCTTCAGGTGCGGAACATCATCGGCTAAGGCGAAGACCGGCGCCAGCATCGCGGCGAAGGAGAGAAGCAGATGGTGAGTGCGCATCGTTCATCCTTTTTCTGGGAGTGGTAAATCAGGGGAGTTCTTTGAGGCGAATGTTACGGTATTCCATCTGCCCGCGATCGGCTTCCAAACCGATCGGCCCCGTCGCGGGGACTTTCATCTTCGCTTCGAGCACTTCGCCGTTGCAGGTGCAGTACGCGGACTCTCCTTTCACCACCACAACGATCTCATTCCAGTCTTGTGGCTTGTACTTCTTGAGCTGCTTGTACGGCCCCGCCACGAGGTAGTCGCGCACCTGCAACTGCGGTCCGCGAACGAACAGCCCGCTGTCGGCATTCACGGCGGCGCGGAACTCCAGCTTCAATTCGAAGTCCTTCGGGAACTTCTTCTCGGTCCAGAGTTGCGCGATTCCTTTCCCGGGATTCACCACCAGAATGCCGTCCTTCACGGAGTATCGCTTGTCGGACGATTCCGTCTTGCCGTCGAAGCTCTCGAACTTGTCTTTCGATTTGTAGCCCCATCCGGTGAGGTCTTTCCCGTTTAAGAGTTCGATGGTGCCAGGCGCGGACTTTGGTTCGTCGGCTGGGGCGGCAGGGATGAGTAACGTGAGCGCGATGGAACAGAGGAGGGAACGCAGCAATCGCATGGAGGAGTACCGGGTTAGGAGATTGGGAGCATTTGCGGAACGGCGAACGGAGCCAGTTTCCCACACCCGGTGTGGCGGTCAATCGGTTTTGTTGTGGTTCATTTCTCGGACACTTGCTCGCTCATTACGCCATCAATTCTTAGCTCTTCCACGTTGCGAACGGTACCGGCAGCAGAAACGCATGTTGTTCGTACAAACTGCCGATCCCCTGCCAACCGAGGTGTTGCGAGAGGAATACGACGAAGACATACGCGAACACGATGGGAATGACCGCGAATCGGCCCATCCAGCGGAGCATCCAAAACCGTGGCGTGGCTCGCCGCGCGCCACGGGCATAGGCCCAGCCGCCGAGCAACCGTGCGGGGAAGATGAACAAGAGGAACATCAAACCTTCGAGAAACATCAGATCACGCGGGATCAGTTCGATCTTCAGGATGTAGAGCGGAATGGCAAACAACAGATGGACCCACAGTGCAAAGGCGAACGCCAACGGGGCACGGCGGAATGCTCCACGCACTTGCTGAAACTCGATGAACGCGCGGAGTCGGTTGTCGCGGGCGAATCGCACTTGCAGGAACGGCACATACAGGACGACGACCGCGAGCATCATGCCGCCAATGAAGCCAACGAGCGGCAGCCGATGCCCGACACCGAGCAACAAGAGCGGAATCGCCAGCCACAGGAACGCGCCGATGAACCCGCGGAGGCCCAGCCAGAAGTAATAGGGGATGCGAAGGCCGACCACGGTGTTCCAGAGCCGGTCACGTGCTTCGGTGTAAAGCCCTCCGCGAAAGACGCGAATGACCAACCACGGGATATTGAGCGGGAAGAGGAAGTGGCGAATGCGTCCTCCACGCAGGAGCGCTGCGATGGCGTGCAGCGTGAAGATGGTGGCCAGCACCGAAAGCCAGATTTGCCATTGGCGCGCGATTCGGCCGTTGGGGTCGATGATCTGCGCGGCCTGCGCTTCAATCGAGAGGAAGTACAGCGGTAACCACATCATGAAGCTGGCCAGCGCAATACCGCCGAAGTGCGCCGCCGTCCGTACGCCGATAAAACCATCGCGCAGTCGCCCCGTGCGAGCCACACGACCGCTTACTTCCAAGAGGTACCCAAGGACAAGAAACTGACCAATGGGAATGGCCGAGAGAATCGCCAGTCCGAGGAACAGCACCGGCAGACCAAAGAGCCATTCCATCCCGAGCGTGACGTAATCCAAAAAGCCCGGCTGCATCCGAGGCATCACCACGGGAACTTTTGCGCCCTGCCGTAATTTCGCTTTCGATTTTGGCTGAAATTTCGTTTTCGGTTTGCGCGGTTCGGCGACGGGAATGGCTTCGGCGATCAGATCCGCGACGGGGATCGGCATTACCACGGGAATGGCTTCTTCTGCCGTTTGGTTGCTCGGGGCAACGGGGGTTGGATTTGCGGGTGGTTCAGGTTGCTCGGGTTGGTCCGGGGCAAGATCGGCAACGACCGGTTGGTCGTCGGCGAGGTCGGCAACGACCGGTGGGAGTGCGGACATAAGTGGCGAGGGTTGGTGTCTGTGGCGATACTCATGCTACCCTGGAGTGTAGCCTGTGGTTTCGTGAAACGCGGCTTTGCATTGCCGGGTATAGGTGGAGAACCTTTACCTCTCGGATGACTGCCAATGTGGGGCAGAAACATTTTCTTTGTTGTGGTGGTTTTGGGCGGAATCCTTGCGCTTCGCGCCAGTCTTTTCCCGCTCTCCACCAACGCCCGAAAAGTGAAGTTTGATCCCGGCCCCACTCAAGAAGATGACTTCCGCTCCACTCTGCGCCAAGTGGACAAGGCTTTCCGCAGGGAGTGGCACGATAAGGGGCTGGCTTTGGCTCCGCGCGCCGACGACCTTACGGTAGCGCGGCGTCTGTCGCTGGCGCTTACGGGCAGCGTTCCGTCGCTGGAAGAGATTCGTCAGTTTGAAGCACAATCGCCGGAGAATCGCCTCGAAGGTTGGGCCAATCACCTTCTCCACGATCGCCGGTTTGCCGATTACTTCGCCGATCGCCTTGCGCGTGCTTATGTCGGCACCGAGGACGGTCCACTCGTTTCTTATCGCAAGCGGCGATACCTCGCGTGGCTCTCGGACGAACTGCTGAAAAATACATCCTACGCCGAACTTGTGCGGCAAATGATCTCGGCGCAGGGGTTGAATACCGACAAGCCGGCGGTGAATTTCATCGCCGCCACGTACGACGACAACAAGAAAGCCCCCGACGCGGAGAAACTGGCGATTCGCGTTTCGCGTGCCTTCCTCGGCCTGCGTCTCGACTGCGCTCAGTGTCACGATCACTTTCTCGAACCCGCCTGGAAGCAAAAGCATTTTCAGGCGATTGCGGCATTCTTCGGCCAGACCAAACAAGCCGCCACGAATATCAGCGACGAGAAAAAGGGCGAATACCGCTTCGAGGATCGCGTCAGCGGCGGCAAGCACAAGATCGCCCCGGATGTTCCCTTCTTGCCGGAGTTACTGCCACAAGAGGGAACGCGGCGCGAACAACTCGCGGCGTGGGTGACGCACAAGGACAACATTTATTTCGCACGCGCCACGGTCAACCGTATATGGGCGATGATGACCGGCCGACCGCTACTCAAACGGATCGAAGCGCAGACGCTGGATGAAGAGAATCCCGTGCTTGACATTCTGGCGAAAGACTTCGCTGCGCACGGCCACGACCTGAAACGCCTCATCCTCTTGATTGCCGCCACGGAAGTCTACCGACTCGACAGTGCCGCCTCGTTCGACATCACCGATGAGCACGACGCGGCGTGGGCGGTCTTTCCGCTGACGCGCTTGCGGCCGGAGCAAGTGATCGGCAATGTGATCCAGGCCGCCAGCGTGAAGACGATCAATCAGCAATCGCACGTCTTCGTTCGGCTCACGCGATACTTCAACGAGAAGGATTTTGTGAAGCGTTACGGTGATGTGGACGACGACGAGTTCGCGCGAGCACATGGTACCATCCCGCAACGACTGCTGATGATGAATGGCGACTTGGTGGATGGGAAGGCGAAGGAGGAATTGCTGAATGCTTCCACGCAAATCGCCATGTTCGCGCCCGACGACGCCGCGGCCATCGAAACGGCCTATCTGAGTGTGCTGACACGCCGACCGACCGAGAAAGAACGCGACCACTTCGTCACTCGCCTCGCGGGTACGACTGGCGCTGAGCGGCAACACCGCTTATCGGATTTGTACTGGGTGCTGTTCAATTCCAGTGAGTTGGCTTTCAATCATTGACGCGAGGATTCACACATTTTCATACGAACAGTGAGAAAAGCCAGAGGATTCATCCGCTCGTGCACCCAGAGGCGAACCGCGTTTCTTTTCTCCGTGTCTTCACTTCGTTCGCGTGGTACCTTCAAGAGGGTACAGCGTGAGCATTTTTCTCATCACTGCGCTGTGAGTCCGGAGATGGAAAACCAAACCGTGACCACGGAAGACGATTTTCACCGCCTCATCGACAAAAAGCCCGACGACTGGCACACTCGGCTCGTTTTCGCCGACTGGCTGGAGGATCGCGGCGACCCGCGATCCGGTGGCTACCGGGCCATTGCCCTCCAGAAACGGCGTCCGCTCCAGGGACGCCACCGCGACACCGATACATGGTGGTGGCACCGCTCCAACTCTGCCAAGGTCGAAGACTTCCACAACCACATTCCTCAGGACTGGTTCGCACTGTTGCCTGCCGGCGACGGGAGCGAGTCGTTCTGGCCGCCCCAAAGGTGGAATCAAGAGCCGGCGCGAATGCGAAGACGCGCTGGCCCTGGCGTTCTCTCAGCTTCCATCCGAGCGCCAAGCGGAACTCATGATTCCACCTCCCACCTCCGCTGAAGAGGAAAGGACCACGACGGTAAAGAAAGCCAAGAGCAAGAAGCCCAAAAAGGAGCCGGATAGCGAGTAAATATCGTCGATCGCCGGACTGGCCGAAACCTCAGCGTCTGGGTCGGGGTAGTTCCATTCCGAGTGCATCCACCTGCTCGTGTTCAACACTCCCACGACGGAGTTCTCGTGACCGCGCAACTTCCTCAACTCCACCGCCGGACCTTTCTCACGACAGGGGCGGCATCCCTTGCATGGCTGACGCCGCTGGGGACGGTCCTGGCCCGCGAAGCCGAGAAAGTGAAGCGGCCGGCGAAGTCGGTGATTGTGTTGTGGATGGGCGGCGGACCGAGTCAACTGGAAACATTCGATCCGAAACCCGGCACGAACATCGCCGCCGGCAGTACAGCCATCGACACCGCCGTGAAGAGCGTGCAGCTCGCGTCGGGGCTGAATCAGCTCGCGGATCAGATGGAACACATCTCCCTCGTCCGCTCCCTTTGGAGTAAAGAGGGCGACCACGAACGCGGAACCTACACCGTCAAGACCGGCTACCGGCCCGACCCAACCGTCGTCCATCCATCACTCGGCGCTATCGTTTGCCACGACCTGCCCGGCACTGGCGTCGAGATCCCGCGACACGTTTCCATTCTGCCGACGGAGTGGCCCGCGCGCGGCGGTGCTCTGGGCGCGGAGTATGATGCGTTCAAAATCTACGACCCCGCTGACAAGGTTCCCGATACCACGCCGCACGTTTCCAAAGAACGCTTCGACCAACGGATCGAAGACCTGAAAGTGGTTGAAGACGCGTTTGCTCGTGGGCGCGGCAAGCGCGTGGAAGCGACCGGCCACCGCGACACAATGGAACGTGCGAAGCGAATGATGAGTTCGGAGCAGCTCAAAGCGTTCGATGTTTCGCAGGAACCGGAACCATTACGAAAAGAGTACGGCCATACGCCATTCGGGCGCGGATGTCTTGCTGCCCGGCGGCTTCTGGAAGTTGGCGTCCGGTGCGTGGAGGTCACACTCGGCGGTTGGGACAGCCACGCCAACAATCACGACATCACCACGCGGTTGAAGGGGATTCTCGACCCCGCGTTTGCCGCATTAATTCGCGACCTTCGCAAACGCGAAATGCTCCAGGATACGGTCGTACTCTGCGTGGGTGAGTTCGGCCGGACCCCGCAACTGAACGCGCTGGGCGGTCGCGACCACTGGCCCCATAACTTCTCCGCGGCGCTGGCGGGTGGGGGGATTGTCGGCGGGCGGGTGGTGGGTGAAAGCGACCCGGCGGGTGGGAAAGAATCCAAGGATCAACAGCCCATCGCGAACTTGCACGCCACGATCCTGGCAGCGGTGGGGATCAACTACGAGAAAACCATCCGCAGCCCGATTGGCCGTACCTTTGCCCGGAGCGAGGGGAAACCGATTAAGCTACTATTGGAGTGAAACATCGACGAGAGGAAGTACTCGCTCATTTCTGTCAGTTTGCCGCTTTCCAACGCAATCTTTGGCTACAATGGGGTCGATCTTCGCCCGGAACGATCACATCGCGGAGTTTCGCGTGAGTAGCCTCCCCTCAGGCGACAGCCGGGCGAGCCGCCATTCCGTCCTCAGTACGCTCTGCACCTCGATCCTCGATACTCTGCCCGATGCGATCTGTGTTTGTGCGATCCCCTCTGGGACAATCATTCACGCCAATCGCCGCGCCGTGGAACTCTGGGGCCGCACGCCGACAGAAACGGACCTCCATTCGTTATTGCCTCTGGCCGTGGTGTTTGACACCCGCGAGCCTGTTTCGCACCGGGAAGCGGCGATCGATCGCACCGACGGCACTCGCATTGCGGTCACCTTCGACGCCACCCCCATGCGTGAGACCAACGGGGAAGTGGTCGGTGTTTCGGTCGTCTTTCGAGAACGCCTCCATGCCCGCGAATGCGATGTGCAACCAAGCGATCTGAAGCAGGCTGCCGAAGAAAATGCCCGCTTGCTGGCGGAAGTGTCGCGTCTGAATGATGAGGGCCGCGAAGCCGCTGAGCGGTATCGGCAACTTGCGGATAACTTGCCAGCAGGCTTCATCTATCAGATTCACCAGGCGCCCGACGGCACCGGTGGGTTCACCTACGTCAGTGCGGGAGTGGAGTCTTTACTCGGCGTGAAGCCAGCCGATGTCGTCGCCAACCCCCAGCGGCTCTACGGGCTGATCCACCCCGAAGACCTCGTCCGCTTGCGCGAAGCAGAAATCGCCGCGATGCAGGCTCAGAGCGCGTTTCACTGCCGGTTTCGCACACATGCTGCCAACGGCGAGATTCGCTGGCTTCATTGCCGCTCCGCCCCACGCCCCATGCCCGATGGCGGCAACGTCTGGGATGGCATCGCTGTTGACATCACCGAACGGGTCCGCGCCGAAGAAGCGCTACGCGAAAGCGAAGAACGCTTGCGGTTGGCCCTCGATGCGGGTCAGTGCGGCGTTTGGGACTGGGATATTCTTGCAAATCGCGTGACTTGGTCGGAGCGGATCTATGCGTTTCACGGATTGACGTATGAGGCATTCGGTGGTCGGCTGGAAGATTGTTTCAAGCTGATGCACCCCGATGATACGGAACGGGTCGGCGAAGCGATTCGGCGCGCACTCGAGGAACATGCCCCTTACAGCGAAGAATTCCGAATCGTCCGTCCGACCGGCGAAGTGCGGTGGATCAACAACCACGGGCGAGTGCTGTTCGACGACACCGGCCGAGCCGTGCGAATGCTGGGCGCAACGACCGACGTGACCGAACGCCGTGCTGCTGAAGAGTCGCTTCGCGACACGGGCCGCCGCAAGGACGAGTTCATCGCCATGCTCGCCCACGAACTGCGCAATCCGCTGGCACCAATCCGCAATTCGCTTCACATCCTGCAGTTGAATGAGGGCGACTGGAAGGTGGTCGAACGAGTGCGCGGGATGATGGAACGGCAGGTGTTGCAACTCACTCGACTGGTGGATGATTTGTTGGATGTGTCGCGCATCACCCTCGGAAAAGTCCAGCTCCAGCACGAAAGACTCGACCTGGCGCGACTGGTGCGATATGTCGCTGCCGATCAGGGGGAAGCGTTTGCAGGGAAGGGAGTGACATTGCGCCTGGAAGCTCCGTCAGGCGTGTGGATTTCTGGCGATTCCACCCGGCTTGCGCAGGTCGTGGGCAACCTGCTCACCAACGCCTTGAAGTTTACTCCGCGGGGCGGGGAAGTCGTGGTCAGTGTATCCGGGAGCCGCGCTGATCGACGGGCCATTGTGAGTGTGAAAGATACCGGCGCGGGTATCGAACCAACGATGCTGGCTCGGCTCTTCGAACCATTCACACAGGCCGACCACACACTCGACCGCAGTCAGGGCGGGCTGGGGCTGGGGTTGGCGATCGTGAAGGGGTTGGTGGAACTACACCGCGGAACTGTTCGCGCGGAAAGTGCCGGCCTTGGCCAGGGTGCAACGTTCACTTTCGCACTACCTGCCGACTTGGAAGCCCCGGCGCTCCTGAACCGATCTCTTCCCCCAGCACGCTCCTCTCAACCGCTCCGGATCCTTGTTGTGGAGGACAACCGCGATGCGGCCGATAGCCTCCGGATGCTTCTCGAAGTTCTCGGATACGAGGTGGAAGTGGCTTATACCGGCACGGATGGGGTGCGGCTGGCGGAGGTGATCCGGCCGCACGTGGTGCTTTGCGACATTGGGTTGCCGGGCATGGACGGCTTTGCTGTGGCCAGCGCACTTCGCGGAAATCCCAAGATGGCTGACGCCCGACTGATCGCGCTCACAGGTTACGGCCAGGAGGAGGATCGCAAACGGACGCGCGCTGCGGGTTTTGACGAACACCTGACCAAGCCCGCCGATCCCGTGGCACTTTGTGCGATGCTCGCGCAAAAGGCATAAGCGGAAATGCCGGACCGATGGGTCAGCCACGGAATCCGGAGTCTGTGTCTTTACCCTCCGACATTCCGGGTTCGTCATCGCGCTCTGGAGCCGTACAGTGGCTGTCATCAATGTCTATCGGGCGGGGTTGTTCCGGATTGAGGTTCGCAATGTCGGTCCACTGACGAGCCCCATCGTGATCAGTACAAACTGAAATGGCTTGAATCCGGTCGCACCCAGGCTTACTCAAATCGCACTTCGGCTTTCCCCAGCGCACCGAAATCCGCTGTGATGTGATCGCTGGGGCTGGCGAAATAGACTTCCGCGGTTGTGCCTGTGCTCACTTTCTCGCCCGCGCGCAGTTGTCGCCCGTGAAGTGGCAATTCGTTTGCTAACCACGCGACCACATTCAGCGGATGACCGAGGACATTCGCTCCGGAGCCAATTCGCCACGGCTGGCCGTTCACCAGCACGTTGACCGTGTGCCGGCTCAAGTCATATCGGCGCCAGTCGCGGATGGGATCGCCTTCTACCCACGCGCCGTGAATCGCGTTATCGGCTGCAAGTGAAGGCGCCCCAACCAGGCGCCAGTCGTGATAGCGGTGATCGACCACTTCAATCGCGGGGATCGCGAACGCGACAAACGGCGCGATGCTCTCGGCTGTGTACGGCTTGGTCGAGGGCGGTACATCTTCACCGATCTCAAAGCCGAATTCCGCTTCTACAATCCGGAGCGTGAACTGCGATGCCGGCAAAGTGGCCAGACTCCGGTGCGAAGTGGCGGAGAGGAGGGTGCCGAAGAACGGCCCATCGACGTCCATTTGCCGCTGCGCGGTTTCGTTGGTGGCCGCGGCCTTGTAACCGATGATCTTTCCACCCAGTCGGTCGAGGAACTTCCGCACGAGCAATTCCTGCGTCCGGTAGGCTTCGGCGAGAGATGTGGGAATTGCGCCTGGCGGCAGAGAGGCAACCGTTCGCTTGTTGAGCCGCATATCGTGGAGTGTTTCTGCGGCGAGCGTGAGGGAAGACATGATAGTTCTCGTCGAGCTGGCGAGGGAAAGACGAGTCATGTTTTGACGGGCCGGAAGTGTCAACGACGGGCGTCTTTTTTCTGACGCTTCCGGCTCGTTTTTTTGCCCGTCGCTGACTCGTTTTTTTGCAAGTCGCTGACGCTTCCGGCTCGTTTGCATCACGGCATTTGCCCGTCGCTGACGCTTCCGGCTCGTTTTTTTGCAAGTCGCTGACGCTTCCGGCTCGTTTGCATCACGGCAGTGTCATGTTTTGACGAGCCGGAAGTGTCAACGACGGGCCTCTTTTTTCTCCCGGCTCGTTTGCATCACGGCAGTTCAAGGACATACGCGGTGCCGTCGGCGTTGGCGGTGACGACCGACTTGCCGTCGGGCGTGTACGCAGCTGCGTTCACCGTGACGGGCATCACCCACGAACGGAGTTCCGTCAGCGATTCCGGCTTCAGATTGGTCAGCGACCAAAGTTTCACTTCGCGGTCATTGCTGACTGTGACAAACGTTTTCCCCGTTGGCGAGACGTACAGCGTCCGGACGCCAGTTTTGTGCGTCTGGCCCTTCGCCACGATATCCATTTTTCCGTTCTTCAGTTCAGCGACTTTGACCAACCCCTCGTCATCGGCCGCGACGATGAATTTTTTGTCGGGAGTGATGCCGATATCCACAACACTTCGCTCAAAGAGCGGCAGGTTCCCTCCAATGCGCTCCTTCTTTTCCAGATCGAAGATCTGCACGCCGCCGGTTTCATCGCCCGCAATCGCCCAGAGAAGATCCGGTGAGAACGTGGCGGCGCGCACGTTGCGTCCCTTGTCCGTATAGCTGGAGATTGGATCTCCCTTCGCGGTGTAGAGTTCGTAGGTGTTGTTTTTCACCGTATCGCCCACGGCTGGTCGTGTCGCCCACGCGCCAATTTTCGTGCCATCGGGGGAACGAATCACGGTGTACACTTCGCCCGTCGCCACCGACTTCAAGAGTCGCGGTGGGGTGGTGTTCCAGAAGTGCAACCGGCCCGTATCACGCGTGGGGAGACTGCCACCCATCACGAGCGAGTCGTCCCCGAGAAACGCGATCGCAAATGGCGTATCCGCATTCCCGATGAGCGTGCTCACTTCCTTGCCAGTCGCAATTTCCCACACTTTGATGGTCTCATCGGTACCGGCGGTCGCCACGTGTTTGCCGTTGGGACTGACCGCCACGGCGTTGACTGCGCGCAGATGCCCGCCCGCCGCGGTTGTGCTGTCGAGCGACGGTAGCTCGAAAAGTCGTAGGGTGTTGTCTTTTTCCGCTGCACCTGAAGCGAGATAACGACCATCGGGCGTGAATGCCACCGATGTGACCCAGTCAGTATTGCCGCGTAGTCCGCGTACTTCGCTCTTGGTTTGCACGTCCCATACCCGCACAACCCCATCGGCTCCGCCAGCGGCGACGTACCGATTATCCGGACTGAAAGCCACCGTGGAGAGTGGTGAATAACCGGACGTGCCGGTCGTTGGCTGTCCCTCGAATTTCACCAACTGCGTGAGTGTGCCGTTCTCGTTGACGGTCCAGACGCGAAGCGCGCCATCACCGCCCACGCTTGCAAGCCGATTGCCATCTGGACTATACGCAACGCACGATACACCCGCGACATGGGCCACCTGCGATCCCAGTTCCTTCGGGATTTCGCTACTAATATCGAGGACGGCCAGTGTCCCGTCCGCGATGCCCACTGCGACCTGTTTCCCTCCCTTGCGAATGCTGACACCGCAGGCCGCCTTCCGCGATGGCCACTTCCAGAGTTCTTTCCCGGAGTTGGGATCGTACCCCCGGACGGTCGAATCCGCGGAGCCGGAAACCACGAGCTTGCCATCGTCGCTCACATCCAGCGCCAGAATAGCAAGTCCGGAGGCGGGTAGATCCTGCACCACCTTCTTGTCATTGACATCCCAGATCTTCACCATCTTGTCACCACCGCCTGCGGCAAGACGATTGCTATCCGGCAGGAACGCCAGTACGGTCATCGCTGCAGTGGCGTCGAGCGTGACTTCAAGTTTGGCAGTTGGTAAGGAATAGACGCGAATCTTCTTGTCGGCACCGGCCGCCGCGAGTCGCTTACCATCCGGGCTGACCGCAACAGACCATAGTGAATCCTTCGAGTCGGTCATGGCTCGATGTTCGTCGGTGGTGTTCAAATCCCAGACGCGTACCGCGCCATCTTCGGAAGCAGACGCAACTTGTCGGCCGTCCCCACGCACCCCGACAGCCGTGATCTTCGTCATGTGGCCCTGGAAGGAGCGGAGTTGCTTGCCGGTTTTCACTTCCCATACACGAACAGTTTTGTCGTCGCCGCAGGTAATCAGAAACTGCCCGTCGGTCGTCACGGTGAGTCCCGTCACCGACCCCGAGTGACCTGTGAACTCCTTCAGCCGAGTGGCCGTGTTGGGTGCATTGCCGCCATCCGGGGTGGGACCCGCAGTCAGTCGGGCCTTGCCATCCCGACCGCAGGTAAACACGCTGCTGCTATCGGAACTGAACGCCACGCCCATCACTTCACCCAAATCGACCCCCTGCACACTCATCGCCAGTTGGTTTCCCTTCGCTTCGGGAGCATACACCGCAACTTGCATGTTGCTATCGCCCAGCGCCACGAGTTTGCCATTGGGGCTGAACGCTACCTTTTCGATGCGGGCGTTGCGTGAAGGACTGGTGTAAATCGCCTTGCCGCTATCCGACTCGATCACGCGGAGAATGCCATCGTCACCACCAACCGCAATCAGCTTGCCATCAGGCGAATAGGCGATCGCCTTGATCGGCTTGTCGGTCTTGCCCAGGTTCAGCAGTATCTTGATGTGTTTGCCGGTGGCGGGATCCCAGAGATGAATCTGATTGCCACACGAGGACGCAACGACTTTGTCCTTGGGATGGAAGGCGATGTCCGTCACGCCCAGAACATTCGATCCGCCCTTTGTGGGGTCATCGGTCTGTTCGAGGTGGCCGCGATAAGTGCTGATTTCGCGGCCGTTGCTCAGGTCCCACACTTTCGCTGTGCCATCACGGCTGGCGCTGGCGACCGTATGGCCATCGGAACTGTATGAGAGTGCATTGACCCGGTCGGCGTGTCGCATCCGCGACTCGCCGAGGACGCGGGTGATGTGCGGCGGCAATCCCGGCGGCAGATATGGAATCTGCCAGCGTGCATCGCGGATGTACCGAACGGCGGCCTTGAAGTTTTCGGCTTTCGCCGCCTCCTCGGCTCGCTTGATGAGTTCGTCTGCCTTCGCGAACGCTTCAACAGGGAATTTCCCCTTCAGTGCTTCCTCGCGTTCGGTCTGGTACTTCTCGCGAAGCGCCTTCACGTCATCCGCGGTCGGTTCCTTGGACGTTTGCGCGACTGCAAACGGCACAGTCACGATGGCGCAAAGGAACATCAAGGCAAGCGGTCGAAGAGGGAACGACATGACCGACCTCATGGCGCAGCGGACAACGCAAGTGGTTACGCGACAACGCTTATCAATATACACAGACGCTCGATGAGAAGGAACGTAACAAGAGTTGCGAGTGAAGCCTATCGAGTTCCTCATCAGATGCCCGCCACGCGTTCTGCAATCCGAGCCACTTCTTCCGGCAGCGGAGTGCGCTTGTAGCGATACACACCGTTCCCGAATGTAACTTCCTCCTCTTCGTCCGCACGCATCTGTTCCGAGACGCACAGCACGAACTTGCCCGGCGCGCCTTTGGCCAGGTTCTTGTAATGCTGTTCGATGTCGCCCTTTCGCCAGAAGCCGAACACCTCCACAAACACCTCCTTGCCGCTTTTGGCGTGCGTCAGCTTGAAATCCGGAACCCACACGCCACTGGCGAGCAGGATTGGGTGTGGATCGGTATCGAGCATCCAGCCTTTCACTTTCGTGGCGAAGGTGTCCGCGAACATCTGCAGCTCGGGTGGCGTGTACACACCGAAATCGGGTGCATGAGAACGAAGTCCGTCGAGTCCGGACAGATTGAACTGTTTTTCTTTCCGCTCCGCGCCCCAGCGGACGTTCGCGCGCAAGTCAAACGCCTTACAGTGCAGCAGGGTGGGGAGGAACAGCGCAAGTTGCAGGCCGTACTTGTTGGTGGACGAGAAGAGTGAGAGCGGACCGTCGAGCGTGAGCTTGTAGGAGTTATTGGGCGCCTCCTGAATCGTGCAAATCAGGCGGTGGAACTTCACCGCGCGGAAAAGTTGTCGAAATCGCGCCGGGGTTTCGGCATAGACACGAACCTCCATCACCGTACAGCGCAAAAGAATCGCTTGTGCCAGCGCCACGTTGTAGCGATTCAGCAGTTGCTCCGCCGTCAGGTCGTCAAATGAAATGACACGTTGTTCGTCCTTCAGGTCCGCGAACAGACTCCGGTCGATCTGCTCGGCGGTGAGGGTGAGCGAAAGTTGCTCCGCAACTTCTGCCATCACGGCAGCGCGATCAAATGGCTTCTTCGCGTTGGCGGCTTCGGTACGAGCCGTTGCAGCGGCTTTGAAGATGACTTCGCGCAGTTCATCGGGTGGATGATCGGCCGCGACTTCAAACTCGCAGCGGTCCTCGCATAACTTCGCCAGACCAGCGGGTAGTAATCCGCGGGGGCCTTCGGGGATGAAGTCTTTCAGGTCTTCGTCGATTTCGCCACGTGTGCGCCCGGCCGAGTTGCGGTACGCCAGCAGAATCTGCTCGGCGAGCGCGAGCAGGCTCTCGTTGTGCGGATCGACGTATTGCGGAATGAGTTTGTGCTTCGCGTGCCGTACGCGAACCAGTTTGCCGGTCAGCATGGAAAATATGAATTAACCACAGAGACACAGAGGACACAGAGAAAGACAAAAGACAAAGAATGAGACAGAATCAAATGAGATCATAATCCATCGTGTTAATCCTGTGATCCCATCAAAAAACTTTTCTCTTTCTGACTTTCTCTGTGTTTGCCTTTTCTCTGTGAATTCTGTGTCTCTGTGGTTAATTTCCTCTTATTGGAAAGCGCGGTGTTGGCGTCGGCGGTCCGAGACGAACTCCTCGGTGGTGTTCCTGGCAATCACTTCATACAAGATGGCTTGTTTGTCGCCGTGTTTACGCAGAATACGGCCCAATCGCTGGACGTTCTCTGTGGCGCTGCCGGTCCCGCCCATTACGATGCCCACACCCGCGGCCGGCACATCCACACCTTCGTTCAGCACCTGGCAGGTCACAACCGCCGTGTATTCCCCCGAGTGGAATTTCGCGAGGATCGATTTGCGTTCCTTGGGCTTGGTCTGATTGGTCATCGCGGGGATGAGGTACCTTCGCGCGATTTCGTAAACGGTCGCGTTGTCGGCAGTGAAGATCAGTATCCGGTCGTTGGCGTGACGCGCGAGGAGCTCTTCGAGTAACTTGAACTTGCCACTGGCGGCTTGCACAATCCGCTTTTGTTCGCGATACGCGCGAATGGCCTTCCAGCCGTCGGGCGTTTTGCTGGCCTCGAACAGAAATCGGCGGAAGCCGTCCGGTCCGCTCATGTTGATGTTCCGCTCGGAAACGAACTTCCGGTACTCCTCGCGGCAGTTGCGATACGTCTCTTCTTCTTGGGGGGTGAGATCAACATACAGCCTGCGTGTTTCGTACGGTGCGAGGTGCTCTCCCGCAACATCGTTGATGTCGAGCCGGTACGAGACGGGGCCGATCAGTTGTGGGAAAAGTTGCTCGCCGCCATCGGCGCGTTCGGGGGTGGCGGTCAGGCCGAGGCGAAATGGCGCGAGACTGGCGTTGGCGGCCTCGCTGTACGATAAGCCTGGCAGGTGGTGGCACTCGTCGAAGATAACCAGCCCGTACCGATTCGCCCAGCGTTCGAGGTGGATATAGGCGGAGTCGTAGGTTGTGACGGTGAGCGGTTTGTAACTGAACTCGCCTGCGCCAACCATGCCGACTTCCACGCCAAACGACTGCTCCATTTCGCGCGCCCACTGCACCATCAGATCGATTTTGGGCGTTACGACGAGCGTCGGTCGGCTCACCTTCTCGATGCACAGGAACGCGGTGAAGGTCTTTCCCGTGCCGGTGGGCATCACGATGAGCCCCCGACGCCCGCCCTTCATCCAGGCATTCACGGCTTCGGTTTGGTAATCGCGGGCGGTGCGTTCGGCGTTGAGCTTCCAGCCGGACGGTTCGTTCTGCCAGCCGCGGGCCGTGTCTTCGTATGGGATTTTCGCGCGGAGGAGTTGCTCGACGATGGCGCGGTAGTGGCGTCCCTGTGCGCGATAGGCGGATGTTCGCGGGTCGAACAGTACGCCAGGCAGGGTGTCGAAGGCAAATCCTGCTGGACCGCCGGACACAACGACCGTGCCTCGGTCGTAGCTCAGCGAAACGGGTAGATCGCTCATAACCGGATTATGACGTGCGGGCCGCTGATTGCCTAGCGCAGCCGGATATGATCGAGAGAACTTCGCACATTTTTCGCAGCAAAGTATTCGGCACACTCCGTGTGCCAAATACTTTGAATTTCGCGCGACGCGCGCGGGAGTGAGCGGGGAGTATCGCATACAGAGGTGGCGAATGACCGGTACACGACCGGCGGAAATCCTCCGACAACTTGAGCAATCCGTCGAGCCAGATGGCGAGTTGCTTGCGCGCTTCGCCGCCTCCAGAGACGCGCAGGCGTTTGCGGAGTTGGTTCGTCGGTATGGGTCGCTGGTACTCGGCGTTTGCCGCCGGGTGACGGGACACGCTCAGGACGCCGAGGATGCGTTTCAAGCCACGTTCCTTGTACTGGCGAAACGTGCGGCTTCGCTGCGTACTTCCGCGTTGGTGGGGAACTGGCTTTACGGCGTTGCGTGCCGGGTGGCATTGCGGGCGAGGCGTTCTGCAGCGCGAAGACGAACGCGGGAGGTTGTGGTGAGTGTGCTCCCCGACTCGCCCGCTGAATCACCTTTGCCTGCGATGCCAGAACTATCGGCGATTCTCGATGAAGAGCTCGCGGCGTTACCCGCGCATTATCGCGATGCGATCGTTCTGTGCGATTTGCGTGGCGTTTCGCGCGAACAAGCGGCTATCGCACTGGGCATTCCCGAAGGAACGCTCTCCAGCCGGCTCACCAACGGCCGTAAGAAGCTCGCGGCTCGACTCACGCGGCGCGGCGTGACGCTGTCGGTCGCCGCGCTTCCGGCTGCCATTACTGAAGCGACTGTGTCGGCTTCCGTGCCAAACGAACTCATCACGAAAACCTGCGGGTTGGTGGCAAACTGGGCAGCCGACGGGGGAGTCCCGGGTCCGCTGGCCCGACTCGCGGAGGGAGGCTTTGCCGTGCGCAAAACGTTGTTGATTGTGGCAGTCATGACTGTTGCGGTGGCCGGTGCGGTCTTTGCCGCACACTCCAATGAAGACGCTCCACGCGATCCGCCACAACCACCCACTGGTGTGCAGAAACCCGAACTCGTCGCACAACCGAAAGTGGAACCAAAACCAGCAGAACAGCCAGAAAAATTCACGATGACCCCGCGGATGCAAAGCATGTTCGATGTGTCCTTGACTCCTGTTGGGGATGTGCGGTGGAACCCGGCAGGAACGCATATTGCCGTCAGCGGCTGGGAAACAAAGCAACAGCGGACTGTGAATGGGGGCATCGCGATCTCACTTCCAACTGTGTTATTGCTCGGGACGGACGCCAAGAGTAAACGCATGGTCGCCTTTCCCAGCGAGGGGGCACGGCTTGTCGCAGCGTTGCCGGATGGCAAAGGAATTGTGACCGATCTGCGCGAGTATCAACTCATTAGCGGACACCACCAACTGGACTTCTGGGTAGAGCAAGTTCTTCCGCCGGACGTAATGAAACCACTCACACCGAGAATGGTAGTGGGTCGAACCGTCAATCTCGACCTTCCCGAGACGCACGGGTATGTGATCGCTGCGGATATGAAAACATTCCGGACTGTTGCCTGGCATCGCGACGCCGTCGGCAATTTGGTGAAGTTGGAGGTTCTGAAGGTGGACCTCAAGACTGGCAAAGCAGAGAAATCGCTGCTGAAAACGGACTACGGCGAATATGCGTTTTCTGATAACGGGAAGCGGCTTGCTGTGCTTGCCAAGGATATGTTGCGGGTGACGGTATATGACGTGGATCGCGGAGAGAAGTTGGTGGAACACAAATTCCCGGATGAGAAGGCGGCCGGTCGCCCCGAACTATCCGGTCCACCCAACCTGATCTTGTCACCAGATGGTCAGCGGCTTGCCGTGACTCGCGGACTCAGCCGGACGTCTGTGCTGAAGACAGACACGGGCGAAGCGTTACCCGCGCTGGAGGGTGCGAACGAACAGTGGATCAGTCCTGATATTGGGGCCTTCACGAGTGATGGGCGGCTGTTCGCTGCGGTTGGAACGCGGTACGATCAAGTGGTCGTGTCGAGCCCCGGCGGGGGCAGGCAGACAAGTTGGCAGGCGACCGGTTCGTTCCTTACGGTGTGGGATACACAAACCGGGAAGGCTCTCAAAACATGGTCGCGCGGGAAACAGCAAGGAATGCCGCGAGTGGCATTCAATCCCACCAAGCCGCTGCTCGCGATTCTGGAACCGAATAGTGAGCAAGGCTTTCGTATCGGATTCTGGGATTTCGCCGCGGAAGTTGAGAAGAAGTGATTGGGACGCCTTGACAGCTCACGCTCCGGGTGCGACCGTAACTCCACACCTCCCAATCGTTCCTCGCACTCGGAGAGTTCCCCGATGCCGCATCTGACATTACACGCCGAAACCGCCGCCGACATTATGAGCGCGGGTCCGGTGTCGATTGCCGACACCGATACGGTGCCGGAAGCGGTCGAATTCCTGACCAAGCGAGGCTTTGGCGCGGCTGTCGTCATCGACGCCGCCGGCCATCCCATTGGTGTGGTCACGAAAACAGACGTGTTGATGCACACCCGGCGTCGGAAGCCCGGGTTGGAACCGGACGATACACTTGTCACGGAAGTTATGACGCCAGCCGTCTTTTCCGTGCGCCCCGAGACTTCGGCGCGATCGGTGATCGAACAACTTCTGGAAACCGGTGTTCACCACTTGTTTGTGATGGACGCGAGCGGCGTGATCGTGGGAGTCATCAGCCCGGTGGATGTGCTGAAGAAGTTGAAGTAAACCTGCTCCTCATACTCCGATCGGCGATTTCGCCGCGCGAATGTACTCCTCGAAGTTCGCGACTGGCGTGCCTTTATCCACGCCGTGATTCAAGTTCACGATGTGTCTCTGCCCACCGCCGGCACGCAGACATGCACGCACCGCCTCGCGCACTTGCTCGGCCGTTCCGCCGCGAAGAATCTCTTCGTCCACATTGCCCTGAAAGACGAGGTGCGGATAGTCGCGTCGCGCCGCAGCGAGATCGTGGATACTGCCAAGGCTGATAACATCCGCGCCGGTCGAACACATCCGCCCGAAGTGGGGGCATTCTTTCACGAAGAGAATTCGCGGTATGCCAACTGCGCCAGCAAAGACGTTCGCGTGGAACGGCTGTGCCCAGCGGTTGTATTCATCGGCGGTCAGCATCCCCGCCCACGAATCGAAAAGTTGATACACGTCAGCGCCATCTGCGATCAGCGTGCGAAGGAAACCGACTGTTGCGAGCGAGAGCTTTTCCAAAAGCCCATTCCACACAGCGGAGTGCTCGGAAGCGAACCGCCGGGTGGCATCGACATCCTTGCCGGTGCCGATGCAGTAGGTCGCAACCGTGAACGGCGCACCCGCGAACACAATCACGGGAAGTTCGCCGTGGAGTTCGTCTTTGACGCGTTTGAGCAGCGCACGAATGTGGGCGTAGGTGTCGGGGGACGGATTCGCGTTGAGGCGATCGAGGTCCGCCAACGCCTGGATGGGGCGATCCGGCACAGGACCGGCTCCCGTTTTCAGTTCGAACGGCAGGCCCATTGATACCGGCAGCGTCGTGATGTCGTAAAAGAGGATGATGGCATCCACGCCGAATCGCCGGGGACAAAGTGAAGCTTGCGTGGACGCTTCGACGTCTTCGGAGAATGCGTAAAAGGACTTCCCGGCCCGAATCTTCTGGAACTCCGGATCCCAGCGTCCAGCTTGACGCATGGCCCATACCGGCGGTCGTTCAACTCGCTCGCCACGCGCGGCACGGACCAAAAGATGTTTGGAATGAAACGCGTCCGGCATGGAATGCTCGCGGCGTGTGGCAGAGGAGGGCAGAGAGGCATTAACCGTAGAGACACAGAGAGGGTCCCCGCGCAGCGGGGGAGAGAAAGCCGGAGAGATTAGAGTTTTTGAACCCGCTCGTCTTGATCTTCTTCATGTTTTCTTCGGTTTTCTCTTCCCCCGCTGCGCGGGGACCCTCTCTGTGCTTCTGTGGTTAATACTGCTTCACTCCAACATACAGAGTCGCCACCCCAAAGGTGAACGGTTGATACTTCACTTCGGTGAGTCCTGCAACTCGCATGCGATCCACAAGCGCATCATAATCGGGGAACTTGAGCACGCTGGCGGGCAGATAGCGGTAGGCACTCTCCGGACTGCGCGAAATCAACTGACCGACGCATGGCAATACGAAACGGAAGTACCAGCCGTAGAGTCGCCCCAAAAGTGGGTGCCGCGGCCGCGAGAATTCCAGAATCGCCACACGACCGCCTGGTCGCGTGACGCGAACCATTTCCCGCAACCCCTTGTCTGTGTCGGTGACATTGCGCAGACCGAAGGCGATCGTCACGAGCTGAAAGATGTTGTCGGGGAAGGGGAGGGCTTGGGCATCGGCCTCCACGAACTTCACTCGCTCCGCTGCTCCGGCGGCAGCTGCTTTTTTCACCGCCCGCAGGAGCATTTCGTGCGAGAAGTCGGCACCGATTACGGGGACGCTTCCTCGCGAGTCGCGGTCATAGGTGAGCGCCAGGTCGCCCGTACCAGTACAGAGATCGAGAATGGGGCCGAGCGAGGATGGGCCCGGGGGAACGAGCCGGGCCGTGCGATCGCGCCACTGCTTGTCAATGTTGAGGGAGAGCAAGTGGTTGAGGAAGTCGTACCACGGGGCTATTTGTTCAAACATCCGACGGATGCGCACTTCCCGTTTGTCGAGCAGTTGTGAAGACACGGCGTGTTCCTAAAACGCTGGTGGACGTCTGATCGCTGGTTTATAACTACAACCGATACCCGCCTTGCCTTAATAACATCCCAACTGAGCTGTGTTGAAATCCTCGGTTGAGGTTGTCGCACATGCAGAGGAACTGCTTGCAGTAACCAATCATTGCGACAACCAACCCGAGGATTTCAACATAGCGACACAACCCGAGAGGGCGTCCGTGATGCTCGAAAAGAATACATTCCTGGTGAAAGAAAAAGCCAAAATGTTCTCCTCGCGGAACTCTTACGAGATCTTCGACGAGGAGGGGAAACTGATGGGCACCGCCGAGCAACAGACGAGCGGGCTTGCCAAGATCCTCGGAATGTTACTCGGTGCTCCGCCCACACAAATCGACTTCCGCGAAAAACCAGACGACTCACTGGTGTTCACCGTCCGCCGCCGCGGCTGGATCTTCCGCAAAGTGGAAGTGGTGGATGCGCAGGGCGTGGTCCTCGGCAGTTACAAGGCCAAGCGGTTTAGCATCAGTGGCGGCTTCCATGTGTACGACAAGGACGGCAAGCACGTCGCTGAGATTCGCGGGCAACTCCTCAAGTCGGACTACACGTTCTACCAGCCGGACGGAAAGACCGAAATGGGGAAGGTGTCCAAGAAGTGGGCAGGGGCGATGAAGGAACTGTTCACCTCCGCGGACAACTACGCCGTGCAAATCCAGCCAGCCTTCGCGGATCAACCCACTGTGAAAATGCTGATCCTGGGCGCCGCCGTGGCCATCGACTGCCTGATGAGCACACAAGGCGGAGCCAGCGGTGGCGAAAGCGATTGACGCGCAAAGCTGGGATCTCGGTTATTCACAATTGAGGCGATCATGCTCTCTGCTGAAGGCTGCCGGTCGCGCCGGCAGCGTTTCCTCGATCGCTTGAAGCCCCAGCACGCCATCGTGCTGGCTGATCCATTGCACCTCCGTTACTTTGCCAACCACTACGTTGAGGGCGTGAGTAGTTCCGCGGATTTTGGCGGCCTGCTCGTTATGCAACCCGACGGGCAAACCACGCTCTACCACGACAACAAATTGCCCGGTGTTGGGGCGGCGTTCGTCGATGAGCGAAAATCGCTCATGTGGTACACCGGCCAGGAACAGGAAACCGGTTCGCGGCGCCTGGTGCTCCGTGCCGCCCTCGACGCGAACGGTGGTCGCGTTCACGACTTCATTGGCGATCCGCTTGCACAGCAAGTGTTCGCTATCACCGCCGATATGCGCCGACGCAAAGACCCGGACGAGGTGGCACAACTCAAGACGTGCATGAAGGCGTGTGATGCCGGGCATGCGTGGGGCCGCGCCAACATCAAACCGGGCATGACCGAACTGGAAGTCTATGCCGGCGTTGCGAACGCCGTGTATGCCGCGCTCGGTCACTTCACCACTGTTTACGGTGACTTTACGGTTTCGCCCGGGGCGAAGAAACGCGGTGGGCCTCCCACCCCACACAAACTCGAAGCCGGCGAACTCTTCATCCTCGACTATTCCGTGATTGTGCAGGGTTATCGGAGCGACTTCACGAACACCATCTGCGTGGGTGGCAAGCCGACGCCGCAACAGCAGAAATTGATGGACCTGAGTCTTGGCGCGATCGCGGCGGGTGCGAAAGAACTGAAAGCCGGTGTGACCTGTCAGCACATTTACGACGCCATGCGGAACGTTTTCGCGGCAGCGAACATGGCCGATTATTTCACCACACACGGCGGGCACGGTCTGGGCATTGCTCACCCCGAGCCGCCCTATATTGTCCGCCACTCAACCGAAACGCTCGTGGCTGGTGATATCGTGACGCTCGAACCGGGTCTGTATGTGGATGGCGTCGGCGGAGTGCGCATCGAACACAATTACCTTGTCACCACCACCGGTTCAGAACAGCTCAGCAATCACACCATCGCGCTGGTGTAACTTGGTATCGTCAGGCGAACGACGGCCGCGACTTCTGTCTCACCTTATGAAGCGTTTTTCGCCCCTTGTGTCTTTGTGCGGTGCTGATTTTTTATCGCGTTGCAGCCGGGTCACTGTGCCGACCCAGCCACCGATAAGTTCGAAAAGGCCAAGATAAAGTTCGAGGACGAACCAAACTCAGCACTTGATCGATTGGATAACAGTTGACAGATCATTCTTGGTTGTTGCCGCCCATCAAACCTTTGAAAAACGCAGCCAGCCCGATCACGAACAGAATCGGTGGATAGAAGAAGATGACGTCCATGGCGAGGCCAGCAACGAACCACACGACCGCGCCGCCCATGGCGAGCATCCCGCCAAGCATCCCGCTGTTGAACACGCCCTTCTCGAAGGAGTGCGCACCGCCACCGGCGCCTCCTCGCATCGCGCGTTCTGCTTGCTGCTTCTTCCTGTTCTCCGCTTCGATCTCGGGGTCCGTGTTCTTTTTCAGGTACTTCGCAGACGACAGCACCATCTGGCCCGCGCCGGAAGACTGAGATTTGGTCTGCTCGGTTTGGTCTGCTTGCTCCTCGCGCCGGCCGTTGGCCCACGGGCGCGGAGTGGACGTCTGAGGGATATTTGGCCGGCTCTCTTCTTCATGAATCGGTTCGCCGGTTTCCAGTTCTTCTTCGATCGGAGCGGAAGTGGCGCCGCGCGCGCGGTTTTGATATTGTGAGCGTGCGTTCATGATTCACCGGAATTCGAGGGCTGGTGAGCGCATCCCTCAGGCAATGTAGCTTACGATCCAGCAAACTGCTGGTCCGGCGGCCGCAATCGTTTTGGCTGTTCACACTTGCCCGTCGCCGACGTATCCGGCTCGTTAACGGGCAATAGCAAGTGTTCAATTCACGAAACAGAACCGGACGTTCGGTTGAGGTCAATCAGGAAAGGGATTTTGAAAGAGGCTGACATGCGGAGGCTGCTCGGGGTGAGTCGCCCGCCGTCCGCGGCGAGGAGTAACTTCTCGACCGAACTGCTCTCGTGGCCACCCGACGCCGTGTGCAACAGCAACGACATCCTGACCACCGCCGTGACGCGAACGCAAGCCGCGTTTGTGGCTGCTGGGTCGTAGACTTGGTATTGGGAAAAAGCTGCGTCCGATCGTACTTTTACCGCGGTTGTGCCGACGGGCAAATGGATCATGCGTGTTGAAATTCCGCCCTTGCCTCTGGACGCGATCCGTCAGATGTTTTTGCAAATCGCCGACCGATTCGAATCGGACCCGAACCTCAACTCCGTCCTGTTGCTGGCGGATGGCATGCCTCTCGCCGCGGAATTGTTGGGTCATGCCGTCAACGACTCCGATTCGGTCGACGGATTATTGACGCGGTTGATGGGCCGGACGGGCGAGAGGTGTAACCGGAACGGGCCGGCCGAACAAGTGCGGGTGCCAGCGAGTGCATCCGAGGGCTGACCTGAGGCCTGCTCAGCGGACCTCCGCAAGACGAGTTGAGGCGGTCTGGATCACGTGCTTTACATCCGCGCTCGGCAACCTGTCGCCCTGTCACTTCCATAGTTGCCACCAAGACTTGGCCCGCGGCTGCTGACCGCCCGAGGTGTCGTCGAAAGTCCGACGGTCCCCGTCGTTGGCGAGCAGGACCAGCGGGCCCAACTCGATATCCCCAGCCGGGAAGCCGGAATTCATCGCCTGACGGACTGCCCGGTATTCCGGGCTGAACCCGGCCACTGCCATGAACTCCAACTCACCCAGGCCACTGATCTCGGCAGCGATCGCCAGCCCCTCCCGGTAGACCGGCTCGTCACTCAGGAGCTTCTGCCCGATCACCCGGCCCTGGGAAGTCTGCCGGACGTAGTAGTCGGCGAACCGGATCTCCATCCCGTCGAGCATGGCCCGAGCGAGGGCGACGGGCAGGAACTCGACGATTTCTGCTGCCAGCATGGGTGGGATCCCGGCCCCCTCTAACCCGGCCCGGATATCGGACAGCCCGCCCCGCACGTGTGCGGCGAATACTGGGATCGCCAGCAGGATCGCATCGCGTACGGTCATAGCACTCCTTGAGCCTGGAAGACGGTCGCGGTTCAATATGAGCTTGTGTGTGTCAGGTTCGCCAACGCGAGACACCGAACTTGCCGCACGATGCGCAACGATGTGGACTGACTCGCGAAGCCATCTACCGCGCCGGCTGTGAGTTACAGTTGACTGGGGCACTGGCATGATATATCGACGAATATTTATTTTTATAATTGCAAAATATATATCAATTGTCCATGCGTCGATTCGAGCTTCGAGAGCGGCGACCGCACGTAACCACGATTTTTGCAGACCGTGAGATTGAGCGGACGGGAGAAATCGACGATAGCCGTCAGATATGATCGCAAACACACCGTCAGAGAACTGCCTTGCGGTCAGGGAATGCCCGGACACGATGCAGGCGGGCCACTCTGCGTTGCTGGCGATACCGGCAAGAAGTGCGCAGTGGCGCATCTCTGTCAGGGGTTCCGGGTGTCGCCCAGTCTCGGAACCCAGTGCATCCTACGCCGCCTCGTCTTTCTTCGGCCTCGGGAAGGGTGAGTTCGGCACCTGACCCTCGCACCATGCAATCACCACGCCCAGTGCCCGGACAGCCGACGGGAGATCGTCGGCCGGCACCCGCGTCACCGGTTCATTCCGCGCCCGCGCCGCGATACCCAGCGATTCGCCAAAAAGCAGTCGAGCGGAACTTCCATCTCACTCACTGGCCTAGTAATTCGGTCACGCCCTCGGTATAATAACAAAGCATGCCCGCAGGTGGGTTTCCGCCTGCGGGCTTTTTTGTTCTCACACTGAGGGCGCGGGATGCAAAAGGTCAAGGAAGAAGCAATCGAGGTCGAGGGGCGGGTCAAGACGGCGCTGCCGAACACCACCTTCCGGGTCGAACTGGACGTCGGCGGCGAGATCATCGCGCACATTGGGGGCAAGATGCGCAAGCACTACATCAAGATCATCCCCGGCGACCGGGTGAAGGTCGAGATCTCTCCCTACGACCTCACCCGCGGTCGCATCACCTTCCGCATCCGGCACTGATTCGAGGCAGGCTGGGTTAGCCAGAAGGCGAGGAGCGCTTCCCGTGAGTCTCGCTCACCCCGCTGACCGATTGTTCGCGCACTATGAACCCCTTCCCTGGCAACTCTTAATACCAGTCGCGACGCCTAACTGGGCGTCGTGAGCAGGTCCAATCAACGTGGAGGCAATCACTGTGCCCGATTTCACTTTCCAAGAGGCGTGAAATATCGGAAGGTCAGCAGGAGTACCGTATTGACTTCTCGAAGGTTGAGGGGAAGCCGGAAGTCTCATCGGATGTCGATCCGGAGCAGACAAATCTCGTCATCAGTTCACTGACGGCAACGACAGCGGACCTTGCATGACATCCCGGCTGAAGTTGACCGCTTCCTCGCCGAACTTTCGGCCTACCGATCGGCCGGCGCGTAACCTGTGACCCAGAGGGCTGCGCGGGTGCTGTCTGCACGCCGACAATCCACGCAAACCAAGAGTCCATTGCTGATTGGCTGACACCAATCGGGGAGTCCCTGACACGAAGTTTCGCCCTTCTCTCTCAACAGCATTCGTCGCGCTGTTGTACGTTGCTTTATTGAAATGCCAGGAGACGAAATGCCCATTCACAGAAGGGTTCTGCCGTGTTCATCCTATTTGACGCGCAGTGTCGAAAGTGCCAGAAGTTGTTCAAGGCCGAAGCGGATAGCGGATCGGAGCAACCGGCTGATCGCAGCCAGTACCGCTGCGCCTGCCCGAAATGCTTCGCGGCTGTGACCGTCCGGGGCGAACACGGGACGCTTTCCGAGGTCGCCACTGGGTGGGCGGTCCGGGCGACAGTGATTAGTGGCATGAGTACCGTCGGGCCGGATTCGACGAGCTAACAAAGGCGAGTGTCGGAATTCACGACTCGGTCGAATCAGCGGGCAAAGCTTCGCTCCACTGCTTCGAGCCTTGGGGGTGGAAGCGCTCCCCATTCCGTTCAGTCCACGCCGTCCGAGCCGTCGAAGGATGATTGCACGGGAGCCGGCGGCTTTTCGAGCAGCTTGCGGAGCCGGCAGGCGGAGCGGCGCATTGCCTTCTCGGCGTGACCTTGCAATGTGTAGTAACCCATGACGTCGAAGGCCCTGCCCGGCGATGCGGCGATGATGGCGGCTATCTGCCGATCATCCGGCGCGATTACCTCCGCCTCCACCACCCCGCCCCCGTTGAAGATCGGCACCGCCACGACGGTCAGCGCCGAGTTCAGTAGCGGCCGCGCGAAGGCGACTCGGGTCACGGCGGCCCGCACCCTTGCCGTCCGCGAACCGGGCTGGTCAACCACCGGCTTTAACGTGCCGAGTTCCCTGGTCAAGGATGCCCGTAATATATGGGACAGGTTCTCCCGGCACGTCTCCTCGAAGGAATCGGGCACGACCTCGACCACCTTCCAGGCGATCGGTTCGATGTAGAAGGAGTCGATGTCCTTCAACGCCTCCGCGCCCGGGCACCCGGACTCGACAACGCGAGGGCGGACGAGTGGAATCCGCTTTTCCGTAATTTGCAACTGAGAGTAGTCCGTCAAGTATCCGGTGTGCGTCGGGTTCAACTGGGTGCAACCGACCAAGACCGTATGCACAAGCACCACGAGGCCAATAGACCAACGAAACCGACGTGAGATCGCATCAAGGAACGCCCGGACTGGCTGCATCATTGCCTCCAACCGCGGCCCTGGGAATTCGCAAGGGATTGACTCCCCACTTCTTCATGCCACACGACGCCCGGCGGGGAGGTCGAAACTTTGAACCCGGTCCTTTGCCGGCAGGAACCCACGACGCCACCATTCGTTTTTTCGGCACGTTTTCGCATGTCCGGGAGAGGACGCTCGTAGGGACTGGGGACATCGAAGGGTGAATGTCAAGTGGCGCGCCTGCGATCCTTGGACGCCATCTCGCGCGATCGCCTTCCGCTTTCACCGCTTGTGCCGGTTGTTGAAGAACGGCGGCTCCTTCGGCTTCTCCGGTTCGAGCTTGATCTTCCAACCCGACTGGCTCTGCGGGCTACAGATGTCAGGGCAACCTGTCGAACCGCAGCGACAAGGGTTTAGGCCAGAGGAACCGCAGCAGTCCGGGATCATGACAACTTCCCCAGCGTCAGCGCGTAAAGTACCTTGCCATCCTTGTTGCAGAACGCGCAGCCCTTGCCTCGCTTGATGACATAGCAGGCCATTAGTATTCGCCTCGCCGTACTTTAGCGACCATTCGTTCGCTTTCTTGGCCTCGTCACAAACTTCACCCCAATCGCCTGAGAGGTGCCGGGCGAGGATCGGCGCGATTGCTCGTGCGTTGCAACCTGCAGCGCGCCGAGCGTGGCGATGATGCTGCGGGTTGGAACTTGATGTCGGTCATGGCGAGTCCTTCCGGACGCATCCTGCCACGGTCAGAGGGAAATGTCGATTGCTTCTTGCGGTTGGTACCGGCCGTTTACGCCGATTTTGTGTGCAACCCAGCCTTCGATGCGTTCGCTGTCATCTGGCAAGACCGATAGCTGATTGGAATTCATGACAGCATCCCCATTATTGTCTCGCTAATCGTCAACCGGATGCTTGCCGATTCTCGTCTCTTCACGCATGTGGATACCCGGCGTCGGCCACCTCAACCAGCGCGACCTTATAAAAGCCGCACGTATAGAACGGGCTACCCCGGTTCACTTCAACCACAGCATCTCCGGCGGCCGACTTGTAGACGACGAACGTAATGTCGGATGCGGGTTCATGGTTCGCCCGGTAATCCTGCTCCGCCCCGGCGACGGCCTCGTCCAATGTCTGGTATTCGGTCGTCAGCGGCACGAAAGCGTGCAACCGCAGCGCCGGATCGTCGCTTGCCACATAAGCGCCCACGATGTACACTTTGTCGGCCATAGTTCTCTCTCCCACTGGGTGTCCGAATTGCTGTCGCTCCATGCGTTGTAGGGAACGAGTCGGAAGCGGCCGCGCAATTCCCTCTCATCGTCCTCATCGCCTTCGCATCAGCGGGCGAGAGGGGGGTTGCCGTGGGCATCAGAAAGCTTGGGATCGAGTTGAATGGCTTGGCGGAAGGCGGTCTCGGCTTCGGCGAACCTCCGTTCGCGGATGAGGTGACAGCCGCGTTGTTGGTGGCGTTCGGCTTCGGATGGTGGGGTGTGCGTGGGTGGTGGGGGAGTGGGTGTGCTCGCTGCGGCGCGGAGCGTGAACTCGGCATGGAGATCATCATACCCGGCTGCATGGGCGAGTTCGGCAAAGAGTCTGAAGAGTGCGGCGGCGTCTGGCTTCTCTTTGCGAAATTGACCGACGAGATCGGGCAGAGAATTGACCGCATGATGTGTACGGCCATTCATGGGATGAACAGTGACAGGCATGGAGCCGCTTCCGAATGTCGATTAAAAGCACTCTATATTATGACGCCTTCTCAACCGATCCCAGATGAGTACGCACGGCGTCTTATGGCCTCTTGATGCTGTTTGACCAAGATTTTCGGGATTGTTAGCCGGATTCCGTCGCGTTGCTGGCCGAATGGAACGGTTGGAAGTTGAGGACTGGTTCAAAAAGTTCGTGCCCCTTCAACAGACAGCTCGATCTCAAAGCACCCGAAAAGTGAAGATGAGGGAACGAAGGAACGCTTTCCCTCTCATCAGGCCCCGCTTTAGCATTCCCTGAGCGCGCGATTGTAGGTGGCCGCCGCTATTTTATGAACCGATACGCACGGTAGTCGAGCCAGCGGTTCATAGTGAGTTATCGTTCACGGGAACTTATCAATCATTTTATTTATTGAACAATTGAATACACGGAGATAAATCCAAGAGCCGAATCATACTATCCTCTCACCCAGCAGCAAATGATTTCCCATCCAGATGGAATGCGGGCGATCCGAAGGGCGAGATTCTGGGTTCGGTGGGCTACTTCTTGGAACCCTTAACGACGATTCGCCCGTCAACGACGTCCACCTGTTCGCGGCGGAAAACGCAGATGGCGTAGCTGAACCCCACCATCGTCTCGCCGACATTCAACGTCTCACTGATCGACTCGCTTGCCTCATCGTCACCCTCGAATATCCTCAACCCGAATGTGGTCACTCTGCCAACGGTGGATGCCCGGACCAGGACAAATTCCTTCGTGAAGTCCACCTTCGGCACCGCTTCTGCCCCCCGGAGCAATTTCCACACCTTCTCGAACTCGGCCCCGGTCGTGATCGGTTTTTGCGGACACTGCTCGAGAACTGTCGCATTACAGAGTTGGCCAAGCCACTTCATTGCTGGCGCGATCGGGGTTTCCTTCCCGCGTTTTTTATCAGTTTTTGAGAGGTCTGGGACTTTGGCCTTTTTGTCTCGGGTCAGGGTGATGACTTCAGTGCTCTCGTCCTCAAACTTCTTGGGCCGCTCCCCGTCTCGACCCATACTGAACGCCACCTTCAGAGTGTCGCCATCCAGTTTGTAGATTCCCCGCCGTGTCTCGCGGTCCGTCCCCTCGCCCCGTGTGGCCGTGATCTGACATGGAGCGGCCTGCGGATCCACCCGAATCTCATACAGCTTGTCGTGTCCAATCACTGGCTCCCCATCTTGGGTTTGGAACGACCGCCACAGCATCCGCCCACCCTGGAAGACAAGCATATGGCCACGATCCCGGCCTTTCTTGGCGGGGGTGGAGACCCACACTCCTTCGAGTTGCTTTAACTCCTTCGCCGTCTCTTCGGCACACCAGATTCCCGACCCTATGAGACCAAACATACCCAAGCAGAGAGTCACTGCGAGAATAATGCGGTTCATCGTTCACACCTCGAAACGGAATCGCCGCCGAACGGCCAGGCTCGACGGTTGCAGTGAAAGTAGCGTACACGGTAGAGACGGAAGGCGACGAGAGATAACCGACCAGATACCCCTTCTACCGAATACCACTCGCTCACCAAGCGTCGCGGCGTTAGCGGCAGCATTGGCTGCACTATCCAGCACGACCACCTTTCCGCTGCGTCCACCACGCGACTGGCACGGGTGCTTCGGGACACATGCGACGAGCATCGGATGAGCATCGCGGGAATCGCACATGTCGAGTATCACATCACCGATCACCAGCCGTCGCCACAAGCCCTCCGCTTGCCAGTTGATATCGTTTCAACGTCATGCGGTAGCTCGAACAGAATGAGGGCGTTGGTAGACGTTTCGTATCCGCCTCGCTGGCCGATTTCGCCTTTGGTGGGGCAATTGCCGTTGTTCGACCATTTGTGCCAAACGTGTTGTGGAACTTGATCCGGCATTTGCTCACGTTATCTACATCACGTCGGCTCCAGGCTCCGCATCTTCCCGCTTCATCACTGAGATGCAGTTTGTATGCTTCATCTTAGCTCGACTGATGCCGATTCAGACGGCAGGTGCGAGTGTGGTCAGTAGTATTTCGCGGATAGGTAGTGGGATTTTCTCAAGAGCCGTGTCGTTTCCAGCCTGTGGAAAAATGGCTTTGTCCCACAACCACCGCCGAAATGGTGGTGGACTGGTACAAACAACACGGCTACCAGTTCCTTGCGCTGACCGAGCACAACGTCATCGCGGAAGGCGAAAAGTGGATCGACGCCGACACCACCGACACTCGGCGTACCGCAGTGGCGAAGTACGTGAAGCGTTTCGGCGATCGCTGGCCCGAGTTTCGCACCACCAACAACAAACGACAGGTGCGGCTCAAACCGCTCACGAGCAGCAAGGCACATCCCAATCCGTGGGCACGGGGCGACGTGGAAGTCGCCTGGACGCAGCCCGTCGTGCCATAGCGAATGGCGGGTCGAGATTGCGTGAGAAACTTCATCAATTCGGGCAGTATTTGCGGTTTCGGGAGAGTAATCTGGTGTTGGAGTGGAAACGCTACCGCACGTGATCTGGAGGCACCATGACCGTCAACAGCGTTGATATCAATTACACGTCACTCTCGATACTCGAACAGACCTACCAGACTTCGGGAGTGTCCGCGCCGGCGACAACAGCGACGAATCCCACCGGTACCAGCGCGATCCAACCGCTGGGGACCCCAACCGGCGATTCCGCGCAGATTTCCGGACCAGGTCAGCTCTTCAGTCAGCTCCAGCAACTTCAGACGCAAGACCCCACGAAGCTGACGCAGTTGCTCACCACCATCGCATCGCAAATCCAAGACGCCGCCAATCAATCCACCGGGAACCTGGCGACCTTCCTGACGAATCTGGCGAACAATTTCCAGACGGCCGCCACCACTGGCAACCTGTCTTCGCTCCTTCCTCATCACGCGCACCACGCATCCCAGCCCACAGGGACATACAACCAACAGGGTCAGCTCGCCACGCCCGCGGTCGCAACCTCGAATACCACCTCCGCCACAAGCGACACGACCTCGACCGGCGGAACGAGTCTCGGCCAACTCTTCGCCAACATCGCTCACGAAGTGGCTCAGGCGGTAGGCGTCTCCGCTTGAGTGGGGCGAACGAGAGGTGAATTACTTTTCTTGGCTTCGCGAAGATGGTAGCGGAAGTCGCAGTGGGTCGCGCCTTCCATGATGGTCTGCGTACGCTGAAAAGAGATCTCCGGGTTGAAGCTCTCAATCATTGCCGCGTCGCGGGCGCAGGAAAGCAGCCCGCCGATGTCCGTTAGACCCAGGCGCGCATACATTTCGGCGAACCGGCATCGCGTGACGTTGAACTCGAACGCTTCCGCGTCATCGCGCAGTACGGCCAGTTCCAGCGCTCCCCCTTCGGTCCACTTCGCCACCGCTTGCTTGAGGTGTGCGAGATCGTTGCCGCGTGCAGCGGCCGAGCAACCTGCTTGCCTGGCCAAATCGCGAATCACGCCGCCAATGATAGCCCGCGCCCGTTCTTCGCCGACTTCCGCCACAAACGCCCGGAAGAGCGGCGCGATGACGCCGGCTTCGATTTCGCGCTGTTGAAGGAGGGGAAGTGGAACCATCGTGGAATTGTCGCTGGTGTGCGGGACGCGGCGACTACACGCGTAGCGCCGTGATAATCAGTCCGCGGATTTCGCTGTCGAGATCGGCCGTGGCGGCGCGGCCGGGAATCGCCGCGTTGTCAATGGCGACAATCGCCGGCAAGTCGGCATTCCGATGCATCACGAACGATCACGGGGCTGGCTCTTCTTCGCCTTCGGTTGGTTGCGGTGCACCCTTCACACGAATCAAGAGGATGTTACGGCCATACTTTCGTTCATCCCACATGTGCGGATTCGGCAGTGCTCCCTTCGGGAACCCCTCTTCGGCCTGAATCGTCAGCACGGATTCATCGGGGGCTTTTTCCAACAGCAGTTTCACGAGGGCAAGAAACTCGTCGGCCTTCTCACTCAGATCGGGGAATGGCGGGCTGAGGAAGAGGTTTACCGGTTCTTTGGGGGCAAGCCAGCGCTCCGCCCAGCGGTAAGCGTCTGCCTTCAGTACCTGCACTTTATCGGCAACGCCGAACTGATCCGCATACTTCTGGATGTCCGCAACTTGCCGGGCATCTTTTTCGATGAGTCGCGCTGAGGAGGCGCCGCGGCTAACGGCTTCCAGCCCCACCACACCTGTGCCAGCAAACACATCGTAAAACACGCGGTCGGGGATGGCGTTCCCGAGGATGCTGAAGAACGCTTCCCGCACCATCTGAGGGGTGGGGCGCATGCCTTCGTGGACGACGACGGTGAGTTTCCGTCCGCGAAGCGAACCAGCTACAATTCGAACCTGAGTTTTTTCGAGCATGGTCAAAGGACACGGTGAAGGCGATTCATGTTCGCCGGGTTCCCTCTCTTCACTATCCGACTCCGTCATTGTCGCTACAAGCCCTCACATCGACGAAGTTTCACGTTCAATTCTTGCCGATCAAAGTTGCAAAGAGACACTCTGCGTGCTGACGATTGAAATGAGGTCGGACCGTAACGCCGATCTTGCCTTTCTGCGCAGGTGTTACTGGAGATCGCCGTCTGCGCAAGCCGGGCTTTTCCCATTTCCGGGACCAAGCTATAAGGCGATTGCGGTTTCGGCCGCTCTGCTTCAAGAGGAGGTTGTTGACATGCGCTCCGCCGGCTTCATTCTGGCTGCTTTGCTCATCGCCGCGTCGGTTGGGCTGGCGCAGCCTCCTGCGGTGCCTGGCGTTCCGGTGGGAGGTCAGCCCGGCCAGCCCATTCCTCCCCCACCCCCACCGTCCGTGAAGTCCGACCCGAAACTCGACGCCTATCTCGGCGAGTGGGAGAAGAAAATGGCCTCCGTGGCCAATGTGCGGATGGAAATCGCGCTCAAGCAGACGGACGTGGTGTTCAAAAAGGATACAAACAAGACCGGCGTTGTCCTGTGTATGAAACCGAACTACGCCATCCTGCGCCTGGACAATGTCGCCGACAAAATCGACTACGAGGCTTACATTTGTGACAGTAAGTCGCTGTACGCTTACAACGGTCTCCAACGATCCGTCACCAAGATCGACATTGCCAAGAATCAGTCCGTCGACAACCTCATGATGAACTTCCTTTCGGGCATGAAGGCCAAGGAGGTGAAGCAGCGCTTCGACATCAGCCTCTCCAAAACGGACGATTATTACATCTATCTGGACATCAAGCCACTGCGCCCCTCCGATCAACGCGAATTCAAGCAGCTCCGGCTGGCGCTGTATGGACCTGGCGCCGCGACCGCGAAAGTGGCCTATCTGCCGGCCAAGGTGTACATGGTTAAGCCCAACGACGACACGGAGATGTGGACGTTCACGAATCCACAACTCGATCTCCCGGGTGTGGACGCGGGGGCATTCAAGTTCAGCGGCGAAATTCCGAAGGGGTGGAAGTTCCAGGAAGCGCCGCAACAGCCTGTCGGGGGTCCGATCCCAGCCGGCGGCGCTCTCCCGCCTGGCACGGCGGTCCGTCCGAACAAGTAATAAGTTGTCCAGATTTTGCGCATCCAGCCCGCGGACCAACCGCGGGCTTTGCTTTTTCGACTTTCTCATCTCACTTTCACCCTTCTGACGTAACGATGTGGGCAACCGCCGGGTCGTCCACCCGCGGTGTCCGACTCACTTCTACTCGCAGGGGGATTTCATGCGTGCCATTCGGTGTTGCGTCGCGGCACTGCTCGCCGCCGGGATTGTGACGATGGTTGCCGCTCAACCGGGTCGTCAGGGTCGCTTTGGCTTCGGCCAACAAGACACCTACATGCTCGTCCTCACCAATACCGCACTCCAGGAAGAGGTGAAGGTCACCGACGCGCAGAAAGAGACGTTCAAGACGATTGTCACCAAGCAGGAAGAGATGTCCAAGAAGGCGAACGAAGGACTCAAGGAGAAGTTCCAGGATGCCAAGGGCGACAAGGAGAAGCTAACCGAACTCTTTGAGACCATGCAGAAGGAAAACGCCAAGGTCCGCGCTGAAATCAAGAAACTCCTCGATGCGGAGCTAACCGCCGATCAGAAAAAGCGGCTCCATCAGGTCAGCATTCAGGCAATGGGCGTCGGTGTGTTTGGCGACCCCGAAGCAAAGGGCAGTGGTGGTGGCTTCCGCAACTTCTTCGGGCCGACCGAGGCTCAGAAAGCGATTATGAAGGAAGTGCAGGACACCCTCAAACTGACTGACACACAGAAGAGCAGCATCAAGGGAATCATGACTGAATACAACAAGGACGTTTCCGACATGCGTAAGGAGATCTTCGGGGAGAAGAAGGGCGGTTTTGGTGGCTTCGACCCAGGGAAGCAGGCCGAGTTCCAGAAGAAATCGGGCAAGCTGGGCAAGGAAGTGATGGCCAAGATCGAAGACCTGCTGGACGATACCCAGAAGAAGACCTGGAAGGAACTGACTGGACCGACGTTCGATCTCAGCAAGTTGCGGACAATCCCGCCGAAGAAAGACTAATTGCGTTTTTGAGTCTAAACGGCGGCCCGGATGGTTCTCCACCCGGGCCGTGTTGTCTCCATATCCTCACGTTGGTTGGGAGCTGATCTGATACGCAAGACGATCATTCTTCTGAAATAGCATCAGTCAATCTCCCATTGGCGGTGAGTCTGCCACAACCGATCTATCCAACAAATCGTCCTCGCCATACAGCACTTGATCAAGATCTGGCAAGACGCTGCGATTATTCTCTCTGGCCATCACGCTTCTCCTCCTATCCCAACTCAGGTCGCATGTGGCATACGGGAGTCGGTTGACGACTCTTGGCCCACGAGAGAAGATGGCGCACAGGAGTCGCTCCATCCGACTCGTTCGGGAAGCTCTGCAATGCCAGCGAATGTCGCACCCGCGCTGCGGGCCCTCTGTGCGCACCTCATCGACTATGCCGGTACATTTCCACCCGCCGCGCTTCCTTGCGGCGCTGCCGTAGTCAACTACGACGGCTATCGCCAGAGCCAACATGCCTGGATGCTCCGTTGGCTTGTGGTGAGTGTTGTGGATCTGGATCGAGTCCCCGCGGAATTGGATGGCACTCTCTCTGTTCTCGCCGACACGGACCATCCGCGTGCCGCCGCCATCGAAGCAAAACGCGTCCTCCACGCCAACCGACCGATCTACTGCGAGGTGCCAGTCACACAGCTCGATGAAGTGAAACAGGCAGGGAGCTATGCGAAGATTCGCACCGGCGGCGTGAAACCCGAGGCAATTCCCGCGGTGGCGGATGTCGCGGCGTTCATCCGTGCTTGTGCCGATCGCAAACTTCCTTTCAAAGCGACCGCCGGACTGCATCATCCCGTGCGAGCCGAATATCCTCTCACGTACGAATCGGATTCCCCGCGCGCTGTCATGCACGGCTTCCTCAATGTGTTTCTCGCCGCCTGTTTCGCCTGGCACGGTCGGCGCGATATCGAAGCTATTTTGAACGAAACCGATCCGACAGCGTTCCGTTTCCACGATCGCGCCCACTGGCGGGACTGGTCGCTGGATGCGGCGGAAGTGCAGGAAGCCCGCACACGATTTGCGCACGCGTTCGGCTCTTGCTCGTTTGAGGAACCCATCCGCGATCTGGAGGCGCTGGGGCTGTTATGATCGATGATACACACGATCCGGCGCGGCGGAGTTGGGTGGAATCCGCGAATCAGCCCGGCTGCGATTTCCCCATCCAGAACTTGCCGCTGGGGATCTTCTTGCCACCAGGAAAAGGACCACGCGTGGGGATTGCCATCGGCGATGCGATCCTCGATGCCAGTGAGTGGGTTCCAGGTGAAACACTCAATGCGTATTTTGCTCTTCCGGCGGCTCAGCGAGTCGATTTGCGCACGCGATGGGTGAAGACGCTCGAAGCCGGCAGTCCGCGCCGTGACCTGTTCGCACAGAGCGATTGCACGATGATGCTGCCGGCGGCCATCCGTGACTATACCGACTTCTACGCCTCCATTCACCACGCAACGAACGTGGGCAAACTCTTCCGCCCGGACAATCCGCTCCTGCCGAACTACAAACACGTCCCGATTGCGTATCACGGTCGGGCTTCTTCGCTCGTTGTGAGCGGAACGCCCATTCGCCGGCCTAACGGTCAACTCGGAGAGGGGAAGTTCGGCGCCACGCGCGAACTCGATTACGAGATCGAGGTTGGCTTCTTCGTGGGACAAGGAAACGCGCTGGGTGAGCCGATTCCCATTCAGGAAGCGCGGGCGCGGGTGGCGGGTGTGTGTCTGGTGAATGACTGGTCGGCACGCGATATTCAGCGCTGGGAATATCAACCGCTGGGGCCGTTCCTGGCGAAGAACTTCGGTACATCGGTCTCGCCTTGGGTGGTGACTGCTGGAGCACTCGCCCCATTCTGGACCGAGGCTCCCCCGCACGAGGTGCCGGTCTTGCCCTACCTGCAAGAACCAGGAGCAGGTGCTCTGGATTTGACGGTGGAAGTCTGGCTTCGCGCTGCGGCGATGAAGGAGCCCATGAGACTGAGCCGTGCTGCCTTCGAGGAGATGTATTGGACCCTCGGGCAGATGGTTGCCCACCACACCTCAAACGGTTGCCCACTCTCTCCCGGTGATCTGATCGCCAGCGGAACCGTCTCGGGCCCCGAGAAAGAGAATCGCGGGTGCCTTCTCGAATTGAGTTCAAAGGGTCAGGAGCCGGTTCAACTACTGAGTGGGGAAACGCGCACCTTTCTACAGGATGGCGATGAGGTCATCTTGACGGGTTACTGCCATCGCCCTGGCTTTGCGCGGATTGGTCTGGGATCATGTCGCGGCGTGGTGCTGCCAGCCTGATTGAGAACACCACGCAAAATTCACGAAGTCTTTATGTGTCCGCGTGGAGTAGATCGTGTTGCGACTGCGTGCGCAGTGGCTGGCGCGCATCGGTGACATTTCGCCCTGTTCGATAGGTTTTCAGGACTCTGAGCCAGCGCGAAGCGGCTTATAAATTGCCGACCGTGCTTTTCTCTCCCGCGAGTGTCTGAAAATCCCGCGCTGGCTTGGCTCCTGGGAGCGCTTCCAGCGGTTCACTTCCGCATACGAATGTGGTAGTATTCCCAACCATACGGGATTGGCGTTCCATTTCCGACTCGCGAGTTCTGCGTAATGGAACCGAATGGTAATCCGCCATCCGAGCGTCTCCTGAAGACACCTATTCTGCCGAGCGGACCACCCTCGGGTGCGGTGGTGCGCATTCCGCAGACTGGCCCACCATCTGAAACATTCGCGCGCACATCGCTCGGTGGCCCGCCAACAGGCGCCCTCGCGGTGCCAGGGTTGTTGGGACAGTCGATACAACCGAGCATGGAGCGAATCGGTGACTATGAGGTTGTGGAGGAACTCAGCTCGGGTGGCTTCGGCCGCGTCTTCAAGTGCGCCGACCACAAACTCGACATGTATGTCGCGGTGAAAGTGGCACGCGATGAAATCGTCACGCCGGACAAGCGTGAGGCTTTCTTGGAATACGCTAACCACGCTGCGTCGGTGCAACATGAGAGCCTTTGCCCCATTTACGAAGTGGGGGTGGCGGAGGGCAGACCGTACGTTGTCACGCCGTTCTTTGAAGGCGGCTCGCTCGCACAGTGGAAACGCCAGAACAGGTTGCCGCCGATTACGGATGCGCTTGACCGGATACTTGATCTTGCGCGCGCTTTGGCCGTTCTCCACAGCGCGGGGCTCGTGCACTATGCTCTGAAACCGACCAACGTTCTCGTTGATGGTTCGCGATTTGTGATCACGGATCATGCGTGGACGTTGGTGGCGGGCGACCCGGCGACGGCGCACAGCCGTGGAACGAATCGCTACATGTCGCCGGAACAATGGCGCTCGGGCTCGCCACACCTCTCTGGTCCACGCTCCGACATCTTTAGCCTCGGCGTGATGCTGTTCGAATTGCTGACCAACTCTCACCCATACCCGTGGCTGACAGAGGATGTGCTTGCTCAGGGTGTGGCTGCGTGGACGCATCGACCCCGCGCTCCATCCGAGGTGCTCTACGGTCTCGATCGGCGTCTGGATGCGCTCTGTCTCGGAGCCCTGCCGATCGTGCCTGGCGACCGGTATGCGTCCGCGGCGGCATTCGCGCACGAGATCGAAGAGTGCCGGGCGCAGGTCGCCGCCGGGCTTCTCATCACCGCTGAAGAAGACTTCAAGCGCGGCGAGCAGTATTACTACGGCTGTCCCGGTACTCCGCGCGATCCGAATCGCGCCCGCAAGCTGTTCGAGCGAGCGGCGGCCCAGGGCTATGCTCCTGCACAAAACAGTCTCGGGTGCATGTATCAGCACGCGCTCGGCGTGCCACGGGACTACGTGAAGGCGTGCGAGCTCTACCAAAAGGCCGCTGATCAGGGAGATGCCCGGGCGCAGAACAACCTCGGCTATATGTATCTCAAGGGTTTTGGCGTGGAGAAGGATTACGCCATGGCGTACAAACTCTACGCGAAAGCCGCCAAGCAGGGGGACGCCGCCGGCCAGTACAACCTTGGCTCCATCTATCTGCACGCGCTGGGCGTTCCGCTGAATTACGAGAAGGCACGCCTGCTTTACGAAAAGGCCGCTGAGCAGGGATTCGCAAAAGCACAGAACGGTCTCGGGTTCATGTACCTGGAGGGTCTGGGCGTCGAGCAGGACTACGTGACCGCCCGGATTTACTTCGCGCAGGCGGCCAGGCAAGGATTCGGCATGGCGCAGAACTGCCTGGCGTACACGTATCTCAAGGGGTTGGGCGTCGAGAAGGATTACAATAAAGCCCGCGTCCTCTTCGAGAAGGCGGTCTCTCAGGGAATCCCGCAAGCCTACAACGGCTTAGGCTACATGTATCAGTACGGACTGGCTGTCGATCAGGATTTCGCCAAGGCGCGCGAACTCTTCCTCAAGGCCGCCAAGAAGGGACTCGCGGAAGCACACTTCAACCTCGGCTACATGTACGAACACGGGCTCGGCGTAAAGAAGGACGAGGCCAAGGCGCGCGCTCTGTACTTGAGGGCGGCATCGTGCGGCGATGAGGACGCTCAGAAGGCGCTCGAGAGGATGATGGCGAAGAAACGCCCAGATCGACGCTGAGTGTATTGTCACGCATACCCATATCGGCGGATGATGTCGCCCCAGCGTTCGTCGATGGTGGCACGTTGCGCCGCGGTCATCTCATGCTTGTTCGTTTCATAGCCGGCGTTCTGCCGTAAGTATTCCTCCACCTGTGGTCGGACCGCGTTGAATTCGCCCAGGTTGAGTGAGTCGTAGACACGCTGCAACTCACCCACCGGGTTTTTCACGAGCTCCTCGTAATGCAGTTCGTGGAACTGGCCTGGTTTCAAAAGGGGTCTCGCTTCTTCCAGACGGTCGTAGATGATGCGAAATTCACGCAACACCTTCTCCTCCAGTCCCGGCCAATCGGGTCGCTGAAAGCCGTGGCTGCGCGCCATCGACCGCCATAACTTCATCGTCGATGGAAATACGACATATGGATCGCGAACAATGTGGATGAACTGCGCATTGGGGAAGACCTCCAACAGGAGGGGGATGCGGGCGGTATGCGGGGGCGACTTTAAAACCAGTTGCTTCCCGGTTCGGAGGGTCACTTCCTTGATGAAGCGCACGAACAGCCGCTTCCACCGCTCGCGCTGTGAGTGAGTGAGATCGGAGAGGTCCAGCGCGTTGGGATAGAGTGGAGGCCGGTTCGGGAAGGCGAAGTCGGTGTAAGTGGAGGGGAGCCCGAGTAGCGCGAGTGCGAATTCGTCTTCCTGGGGGCGTTCCCAACCGACGAGCATGTTGTCCATCGGCCGCTTGTCCGGCAGCATCCACCGGCAATAGCGTTTGAAGAAGTCATTGGTCAGGAGTGCATGACACGGGTTGAAGCAATCCTGCATATCCGGGAAGCCGAACCGCGGATCACGGATGAGCAACTCATGCAAGAGCGTTGTGCCCGTGCGCCAGTGACCAAGGACGAAAAGCGGCGGCGGGTCGATGGGCGTATTTCGCACGCGGTCGCCATGCCTGCCATTGAGCATCCACCGCAGTGCCGTGTTCCATACAGAATTGACCGACACAATGGCCGCGATGTACCAGTAGGGCGGATCGACGGCGAAGCGATTGGCTGTGAGGAGGCGGAGCCAGGCGAAATAATCCATCCCTTCCCAGACGCGCGGAGCCCACTGGCGTTTCCGTGGTTTCTCGGTGGGCGAAGAAGTTTGCGGAACGGACGCAGTCGCTTGCGAAGACATCCAACACTCCATGTGTGACGGTGCGCGGGAAAGACAGTTGAAGGGAAAACGGGTTGGCTGGCAAGTGAGTGACTAATGACCCCAGCGTCACCGCGATTGTTCGGCGGACGAATTCAGGGTAGAGTCACGAATAGGGAGTTATTTGTCAGGAAGTCGCGATGGCAAAATCGAAAACCGCGAGTAAACCCGAACCATCTCCGACGCCAACGGCCGATCCACCGGTATATACCGTGGTCGCACGTCGATATCGGCCACAACAGTTCGCCGAACTGATCGGGCAGGAACACGTCGCCGGGGCGCTCATCAACGCGCTCAAGTCCGGTCGGGTTGCTCACGCCTATCTATTTACCGGTGCTCGTGGGGTGGGGAAGACAAGTGCCGCTCGCATTCTCGCGAAAGCACTCAACTGCGAACAGGGACCGACGCCAACACCCTGCGACAAGTGCGCCAGTTGCCTGGCGATTGCCGCAGGCGACGATGTAGATGTGCTGGAAATCGACGGCGCCAGCAACAACAAGGTGGAAGAAATCCGCGATCTGCGGCAGGGGATCGGCTTCCGCCCCACCCGTAGCCGGTACAAGATTTACATCATCGACGAAGTGCACATGCTCTCCACCTCGGCGTTCAACGCGCTGTTGAAGACGCTGGAGGAGCCGCCCGAACACGTGAAGTTCATTCTCGCGACGACCGAAGTTCAGAAGATACCCATCACCATTCTCTCCCGGTGCCAGCGGTTCGACTTCGCACACGTCGGACCGGCGAAAATTTTCGATCAACTCAAGCGAATTGTGGAGCGCGAGGGGCACCAAGCCGACGATGACGCGTTGCGGCTCATCGCACGACGGGCGGCAGGCTCGATGCGTGATTCGCAGTCGCTGCTCGATCAGCTGCTTGCTTCCGCGTCTGGCAAACTCACGACTGAGCACGTGAGCGCGGTGCTCGGTACCGCGGGTGACGATCGCGTCATCGAACTGGCTTCCGCCATCCTCGCAAGCGACGCCAAGACTGCGCTCGAACTGATCACGAGCTGGGTTGAACGTGGGTTACAGGTCGGCGAACTGCTCGAACAATTGATCGAATACTGGCGGTCGCTGATGCTCATCAGTTGCGGAGGGCCGGACATTCAGGAACTTCCGGTGAGTCCGAATCAGTATGAAGCTCTGAAGAAACAGGCGCTGACCGCCAAGCTCGATGGTATATTGGGGGGGCTGGAAGTCCTCACCGCAACCAAGTTGCGAATGCGCGGCAGCACACACGCTCAGGTGCTGCTGGAAATGGCAGTGGTGCGGTTATGCCGGCTCGGTGAATTGCTTTCCGTCGGGCAGTTGGTGCAGGCACTCAGCCAACCGGGCGCCCCAATGGTTGTCTCTGCTCCAACAGCGGGCACATCAGTGCCTCCGCGACCGGCAAACGTAGCCGAAAGCGCAAAAAAAAACGACTCACACGGACCGAAATCACTCCCGAACGGCCAGCCGAGTGAGGGATTGTCAACGCTCGAATTGAAAGATTCGACGCTTCCGGAAGTGTGGGAACGGTTCCTCCACTATACCGAGGAAAAGTTCCCGATCCTCACAAAACACCTTAAGTTCGCTAGTTCATATGCAATTTTCGGGCCAAATTCACTAGCAATTCGTTTCCCTCTCGGTTACAATCTCCAATACGAAGCCTGCGCGAACGAGACCAGCATCCTCCGGATGCAGGAATCGATCAAGCGGGTAACGGGCGCAACGATCACGATCCGCGTGGAGGTTGATCGGAATGCGGTTGTGAAGCCGCAGGTCGCCGGAGCAATGAACTCCGCCGCACCCGCGATGGACCGGAAGAAGTCGCTCCAGACTCTGCCGCTGTTCAAGAAAGCCAGTGAGGCCCTGGGGGCGCAAATCTGGCACGTGGACGACGACTTCAACCCGATCGCGCCGCCCCGATCGACACGACCGAATCCCGCTGTCGGCGAAGACTCCGAAACGGAGACCGCCGAGGAGTAACCGCGATGTTCAAAGAACTCGGCGCGATGATGAATCTCCTGAAGAATCAGGGCAAGATTCAAGAAGAGATTCAGAAGTTCCAGGCGTCGGTGGGCCAGATCGTTGCCGAGGCCAGTAGCGGCGGCGGTTACGTCACCGTGAAGGTGAATGGGCGGCTGGAAGTCTTGAGCGTTCGCATCTCCGAAGAGGCAATGGGGCTCAACGATCGCGAGATGCTTGAAGACCTCATCGCCGCCGCAACCAACCAGGCACTCACGAAAGTACGCGAGCAACTCGCCGAAGAAAGCGGAAAGATGGCAGCCAATATTGGCCTGCCACCCGGTATGGTTGGCGGTGGGTTCCCCGGGATGGGCTGACATCACCTAAGAGGTTTCGTCCATGCTTGCATTCATCGTCACTCTGCGGTCCGGTCGCCGGTCCACGATTCGCGCGGAGGAACTCCGGTTCGGGAACACAGGCTATGTCGAACTGTGGGCGTCCCCACCATCGGTCGAGATCGAACCGTTTCCGCCCAAGCAAATCGTCGCGATGTTCTGCCAGCACGACGTTGAGTCCGTCGTGGTCAAGGAGTTTCTCGTTTCCGAGGAGCAGTGTGAACCAACTCCGCACGTCGTTCGGCCCAGCGATCAGATTCCATTCTGAGGCGTGGCGTGCGAGACTGAGTTTTTGGGTTTAGTGCAGGAGGCGGACACGTGTCCGAACCGGCAGGAGTCATAGCGGGATTACTGGAAGAGTTGACGAAACTCCCCGGCATCGGTCCGAAGAGCGCAGAGCGGATTGCGCACTTCCTGCTGGCGGGTGATCGGCGTCATGCGGTCGAGCTTGCCGATGCCCTGCGAGCGGTGGCTGAGAAAGTTCGCCCGTGCCGGGAGTGTTTCAACCTCACCGATGGCGACCTATGCCCGGTGTGCAGCGACCCCAAACGCGACGCGGGTTTCATCTGTGTGGTTGAGACGCCGCGCGACGTGAACTCCTTCGAACGCGCGGGGAACTTTCGCGGTCTCTATCACGTACTCGGTGGCCGACTCGCACCACTGGATGGCATGGGTCCGGAGCGACTCACTTTCAGTGCTCTGGTCGATCGGGTTCGACGGGGCGGTGTTCGGGAAGTCATTCTTGCCACCAGCCCAACGCTCGAAGGCGATGGCACGGCGTTGTTTGCCGCTAATGTGCTGGCCCCAACCGGAGTAACCGTGACGCGACTGGCACGCGGATTGCCGAGCGGAAGTTCTCTGGAACTCGCGAATGCACAAATGCTCGCGGACGCTCTGGATGGGAGACGAACTTTCTAAGCAGCGAGGTGCGCGGAGTTGCGCAGTGGGATTGCCCTCAACCTCGCAAGGATGATCTGCGAAATGGGTATCCTCAAAGGATACTGCACTGCTGTCGGGTGAGCATGGATTCGACCTACGCCCAATTGCACTCCCCGCGTAAGTGTGGGGGTCATCAATCGAGAGAACGACGATGAGCGGACTGGGAATGCGGATGGACTTCCACACGAAGCTGGACATCAAAACTGTCCTGGCTCCGCGGATGATCCAATCCATGGAAATCCTTCAACTCCCAATCGCCGACCTCCAGGCCAAAATCGAGGAGGCGCTCCAGGAGAACCCATTCCTGGAGTTGAAGGAGAAACATGGCGAGCAGGACGAGGCGGCACCCGACTTTGATCCCGACGCCCCCTTGAAGCACGACGAAACCGGCGACCTTGAGTTCAACCGCCTTGAAGAACTGAATCGTGATTGGGACGATCACTTCAACGAAGAACACCGAGTGAGCCGAGCTGCGCTGGAAGAAGAGGGCGACCGCAAACTCGAAGCAATGGCCAACATGCCCGATCGGCCACCCTCGCTTCAGGATTATCTCGCCGATCAACTCATGGAAGCGGAACTGGACGAGGACGAACGGCGTTTGGCTCGCCATATCTGCAGTTTCGTCGATCGCACCGGCTATCTCGGTACTCGCGTGAAGGCCAGCGAGGATGACGACAAGGATACGTTCCAGTCCGTTACGCTCGAAGAAATCGCAGCGATCTACGACGAACTGGTCACAGCCGAACAGGTTGAGGATACGCTCGTCACCGTTGTGCAGAAACTCGAGCCGGCCGGCGTGGGTGCCCGCGACCTGAAGGAATGCTTGCTCCTGCAAGTGAGCCCCGATGTACCCCACGCCGAGGCGATGCGTATCCTCATCCGCGATCACCTGGAAGACGTCGCCTACAACCGCATCCCGGTGATTCAGAAGGCCACGCGGCTCGACATTCCGACCATTCAGGAAGCCATCGCTGCGATTCACCACCTCGACCCCAAACCAGGGCTCAAGTTCAGCGATTCCGGTACGCAATATGTCATGCCCGACGTGGTTGTCGAGAGGACCGATGACGATGACTACACGGTCCGGCTGACGGATGAATGGGTTCCGCGGATTCGCGTGAGCAAACGCACGGTGGAATTGTGCAAGCGGCAGGATCTCGCTGCCGAGGTGAAAGAGAAACTTCGTCAGAAGCTCCAATCAGCCGACTGGCTCGTGAAGGCTGTCGAACAACGCCGCAACACGCTTCTCAAGGTGACGAAGGCAATCATCAACCACCAGCGTGCCTTCCTCGATTATGGCCCGGAGCACATTCAGCCGCTCAAGATGCAACAAATCGCGGATCAGGTGAAGGTCCACGTCACTACCGTCAGTCGTGCGGTGGACGACAAGTGGGTGCAGACTCCGCGCGGTGTGTTCCCGCTCAAGCGATTCTTCGGCGGTGGGAAGGCGAACCAGCAGACTGGCGAAGATGTGGCTTACGAGGTCATGAAGCAGAAACTACTGGAGCTCGTTTCCAACGAAGACAAGTCGAATCCGCTTTCCGACGAAGAACTCGTCACGATGCTGCGCGCGGCCGGTTATCCCGTCGCTCGGCGCACCGTCACGAAATACCGCAAGATGCTCAAGATTCCATCCAGCCGCCAGCGCAAAGACTGGTCGCTCAGCGGGGCGTGAGTCCAGCGGACGACCGGCAGATGCAGTTGAATTTCATCCACAGTTCGACTATGTGCCCCCCACAATTTCAAATTGTGGGGGTTTTCTTTTGACGCTGCTGACCAACAGCGCCGAAGGCTTTTCGTGGACTGGGCGCCGCGTAGCTATCACGGGAGCGACGGGATTCGTCGGCTTGCAGGTGGCGGCTCAGCTTCGCGCTGCTGGTGCCGATGTGGTGGCACTTCACCGCGCCGGTTCGAACACCACTCGGCTGACCCGGCTCGGTGTGCGGCCGCAGGTCGCGCCTCTCACCGACACCACAGCTTTGGCGGTGGGCTGTCGAGGGGCGGAGATACTGATCCATGCCGCGGCGGCTGTTGATTTCCGTGGCGACTGGGAACTCGCTCGCCGGGTGAACGTGGAGGGCACTCGCGCTGTGATCCATGCGGCGCGCTCAGCCGGTGTGCGGCGGATGGTTCACATCAGTTCGATTGTCGCTGTGGGCGCTTCGCGGTGGCCGGAAGTGTTGGATGAAACGGCCGGGTGGACGTTGGGCTCTTTCCGCGTGTCGTATGCGACAACCAAGAGAGAGGCGGAACGCGAGGCACTTCAAGCAAATCGGGCTGGCCTGGAAGTCGTTGTGGTGAATCCCGGTTGCGTGGTCGGGCCCGACGACTTCGGCGGCAGCGAATTTGGCACCCTCTGCAAACGGTACTGGCGCGGGCGCGTTCCCATTCATTTCACGGGTGGCAACGCATTCGTGGACGTACGGGACGCGGCGGCGGGTGTGCTGGCTGCGGCCCTCCGCGGCCGGCCGGGGGAGAGGTACGTGTTGACGAGTGAGAATCGGCGCTGGGCGGCATTTTTTCAGGATCTCAGCCGCGCTGCGTGTCGCACCATCCCACGCCTGACCCTCCCCGACTGGTTGGCGCCGCCGCTGGCGCGGGTGCTCTCGTGGACCGATCGAAAGAAACGCCGTGCTCCGAGTCTCACCACGGAACAGGCGAAGCTTGTTGGGTTGTATTTCTACTTTTCTTCGGCGAAGGCTCGGCGCGAGTTAGGTTTCTCACCTCGACCGCTGCGTGATTCGCTCGCCGATGCGTACGCCTTCTGGCGAGGTGAACGCCGTGCCGCGTAGTCATGCTCTCCTCCTGGACTCCACTACCCGATATTGGCGGGACAGGCCAGTCTGTGTGCTCGGTGGAACTGGCTTCCTTGGCCGCCACTTGGTCCGCCAGTTACTGGATGCCGGCGCCTTTGTTCGAACGCTGTCGCTGCCAGGTTCGGAGTTCGGCTACACGCACGCCCGGTTGAATACCCTCTGGGGGGATATCTCGGACCGAGCGACCTTGGCGGAGGTAGTCGCTGGCATTTCGGCGGTGTTTCTGGCTGCGGGTCCGGTGGGGGCGGGTCCGATTCTCACCCACAAGATGGGTGCGCATTCTGCCGTTCTGGATGCTGTTCTCACCGTCCTTCCGCCCCAAACGCGACTCGTACTCACATCGAGCATCGTGGCGGTCGGGGCGACAAGTCGGGGCCGCGTCTTGGCCGAGGATTCGCCATTTCCAAATGCGGAACTGCGGGTTGGCTATGTGCAGGCGAAGCGGGCGGCCGAGGAGGCCGCGCTGGCGGCAGTGGCCCGCGGTCGCAACATTGTCGTGGTGAATCCGGGTTATCTGTTCGGCCCTGACGACCCGGGGCCTTCCGTGATGGGACAACTCTGCGTGCGCTTCTGGCGGGGGCACGTTCCGTTTCCCGCCCCTGGCGGATTAAATGCCGTGGATGTGCGCGATGTTGCCGCCGGTCATCTCTTGGCGGCCGAGCGTGGAGTCGCGGGGCGGCGGTATATTCTGGGTGGTGAAAATGTTCGCCTGACGGATTTGTTCGCGGCGCTGGCGCGGGCAGCAGGACTGCGCCGACGGGTATTGTCGTCGTTCCGCCCGCCTTTGCCGGGGTTGGCGTACTACTTCCTGGCAGCCATCGCGGAACTGGGGCACCGCTTCACGGGAAGGGATCCGAAACCTTCATTCGAGTTCGTTCGGATGCAGCGACTATTCTGGTACGTCTCATCGGCACGAGCGGAACGTGAACTTGGCTACTCGCACCGACCACTGGCGGAGACCCTGGCCGATGCCTTCGCTTGGCATTCCACCCACACTCGCGTCGCTCCACGTGGACTCAACCGATTGTGGCTCCGCGCGGCCTGAAACTGCTACGCCGCGGCACGCGTACCACCCTCGCGAATCTCGGACGCGATCTCCTCGTTCAACACGCTCTCCAGCTCGGACAGTGCGCGAGCGGCGCTATAGCCGTCGAAGACGCGGTGGTCGAACGCGATTTGGATGTCCAACAGCCCCTCTTTCTTGGGTGACCCCACATAGAGCATGGTGGTGATCGGTGTGACGAACGAATGGCACGTAGATCCACGCAAGTTGTAAAGTGAAAAAGGGATAGCTCTGGTGAGCCCTTTGAGTGACGATGTGGGTTAGCGGCCCTTCGATCACTGGCCAGGAGGCCCACCAGATGGGGCAGC
>Ga0209062_1000897_pt1 | contig 66636 bp, 55 predicted proteins | sample Coa_R2_2_FD_187158 | JGI IMG/M metagenome (GOLD analysis project Ga0209062, IMG submission 187158) | Surface soil microbial communities from Centralia Pennsylvania, which are recovering from an underground coalmine fire - Coalmine... | ecosystem: Environmental > Terrestrial > Soil > Unclassified... | reverse complement strand
CCGACTTGAAGCGGTCGATCCGTAACAGTCTCCGCTATTTCCAAACCGTCCGCTCGCGGATTCAATCCCTCATCGCCAACTGCTACACAACACCTACCAAACAGACAGAAACAACCGGAACATGAATAAGACCCGCCCCAACACCGGTCAGCGTCGCGCGCTGCCATCTGGTGTATGCGTCCCACCACTTCCGCCGGCGCAGGTTGCGCTCCATGCGGTAACCTCCTGCCTCCCGCCCGGTTCCGTGCTGATGCCACTCGGAACGGCCGGACGGAAGGCGTAGAAACAACCGAACCCTGCGAAGGAACACTTCCTCCGCAGGGTTCACTTTTTCACACTTATTGCGAGTCAGAAACGACACGTTAGCTGATGTGCCGGTACGGAAGCAAACGCGACGACGCCTTAGCTAACGTGTCGGTACATTTGCTTCTGTGGCGACACGTTAGCTAACGTGTCGTTGACTGTTTCGCCTTTAGCTTGCGCCTTTCGCGTGAGATGACAGCATTCACCGCTTTGTCAGTCAGCTTCCAGCGACCCGACAATGCCAATGCAATTTGACCGGCTGTTTTACCCTCACCGTGCAATCGCATAATCTCGGCGTCACGCTCGGCGTTCTTCTTCGGCTTTCGGTGGCGTGCCAGTTTCTTCAGGAGGGAATCAATCGTTTTCTGGCGGTTCGTCGTGCTTTTACAGATGGCATTGAAAAACTGGCCGAATAGTGATTCCGTGTCGCGAACCATCAGGAGGAGAAATGTGCAGAGTTCTGATTCGGGTAGCGCAGAGACTTGACGGTAAAGTTCGTTAGCAAGTGGCGACAAAGGCGCAGCCGGAACCGCGCCGGTAGGCTTTGGCATGATGCCCGCTCCATTTTGGCGGGCCAGCGAGTGCCGAACCGAAGAATGGAGCAACCTCGGTCCAGCACTCGCGTCAGCCGGGGATCAGCCGGCCTTCCCGTTGGAGCAATTTTAGACGATCTTTCTGTTACAGATGTGGCCGTTTCGTTACAAAAGCGGGTTGTGTTACAAAGCCCCCCGCTCTCGATTCTGTTACAACTCGGGAATTGCCCCGTTCGGTTCTGTTACACTCTTGCCATTGCCCCGCTCCCGAAGTGTTCACTGGCCGATTTGATCCCACCAATAGATTAGTATACGCAATGTCACTAACCAAGTCAAGTTTTTGCGCCGGGATTCTTCGAAGATGCATCACGGCGGAGTGAGCACTATCACCACCTGCACGGGACAAATCGTAACGGCGCCCCCTGAAATCAGACTCTTCACCATGCTGGCACCTCCCGTTTCCGCGCGGTAATCTGTGGCTCATTCCCAGGGAGCCACGCCATGAGCAGCGCCTTTTTGCAATATTTCAACACTGAGTGAACAAAATCGACACCATTCAGAATTCGCGCGCCGGGTCCGGCCTCGGCGGGGTTATCCAGGCTGTAAGATGACCCGACCGGAGGCCCGCATGAACACCACCCCGCTCGCCCTACTCCGCCACCTCCCGCCCGCCGACGCTGATGCCCCCGACGGGGAACTCCTCCGTCGCTACGCCGAGGAGCGGGACGAGGCTGCATTTGCCGAGTTGGTGCGTCGAAGCGGTCCCCTCGTTCTCCGGGCGTGCCGCAACGCCCTCCGCGACCCGGCCACTGCCGATGACGCCTTCCAGATCGTGTTCCTGCTGCTTGCCCGGAACGCCGCCAAGCTCACCCGCAGCCCGTCCGTCGCCGGGTGGCTGCACACGGTCGCGGTTCGGTCCGCGGCGAAGATTCGCCGTGCCGAGGTCCGTCGGCACCGGCGAGAGCGATCCGACCTCAAGTTGTCCGCCGCGGCACAACCTCTGGAGGAAATCACCTGGACGGAGGTGCGGGAGCGGATCGACACGGAACTCGCTCAGCTTGCGGACGAGTACCGGCTGCCGTTGCTACTGTGCTACATCCAGGGACTGAGCTACGCCGAAGCGGCCCGGCGCATCGGGTGTACGCTCGGCGTTCTCCGGGGACGTCTCGAGCGCGGGCGTGAAGCACTCCGTCGGCGGCTCGGTCGCTGCGGTCTGCCGGCGGTCCTGGTTGTCGCGGGTGCGGATGTGCCGGTCGTCGGAGCGGGCCTACGGGATGCCACACTCGTCGCGATACGGTCCGCCGGCTCGCACTCTGCTACGACCGTTGGCGCGTGGGCGCTGTGGGCCGTCGCGACGGCATTCGTCGCCGCGGTCGCGGCAGGAGTCGGGCTGGCTGCGCTCCGCGGGCCGGCCGATCCGCCGAAAGCAGAGGCGAGACCGGCGCCCGCCGCACCCCTGGCACCGCCCCCGGAAAGGGTGGACCGCTACGGCGACCCGCTCCCGCCAGGCGTGCTGATGCGATTCGGCACCCTCCGCAACCGCGCGCCGATCACCGGCTTCGGGATCGAGAAGGACGGAACCGTCGTCACGGTCGGACCGGGCGCGGACGTGCGACGATGGCACCGACTGGAGGATAAGAGCGACGAACCGATTCCGCTTCCGCTCTCCGGCCTGGGGACGTCGAACAACTACCCGCAGGTGTCAGCAGATGGGAAACTCGTCGCGGTGTGCACGAACGAGAAAGTGTTCGTGTGGGAGACGCCGGCCGACGCGAAGGACAAGCCGAAGGAAGTGGCGGTCTTCGAGATCGGCCGCCCGAGGCTCTACCGCTTCTCCGCCGACGGCACAAAACTCGCCGTGACGACCGAAGGCAATCAGTTCTGTACCGTTCACGTGTGCGACATCAAGACCGGCAAGGTCGAGCACATGGAGGGCGGGGCGAGGTACATCGAGGGCGTAAACTTCTCCGGCAACGGCAAGCGGCTCGCCGTCGTCGCGCAATACGACGTCATCCTCTGGGAAGTCGCCACCGGCAAGCAGTTGGCGAAGAACGAGACCGACGGCCGCATAGTCTCCGAGTTCGCGCTGAATCACGCCGGCGATCTTCTGGTTGCGCCGGTGAGTTACGCACGCAAGAAGGACGAGTGGCGATTCATGGACCCGCTGACGGGGAAGAAGAAAGAAGGGCTGACCGGGCCGGAAGGCCGGTTGTGGGTCACGTTCGCCCCGGACGACAAGACGCTGCTCGTGGGCCATTACGACCGAATCGAGTGGTGGGACCCGGTGGCGGGGAAATTGATTCGCAGGTTCGATGGCGTCGCAACCGAGTCGCACGCCCTTCAGCGATCGGTCGCGCGATTCTCGCCAGACGGCAAGATGTTGGTGGCGCACAACGGCTGTGCGATCCTCCGCTGGGACGCGACCACCGGTAAGCCACTGTTTGCCGAGCAGGACGTCGGCCACGGGGCGTATCCCATGGCCGTGGGCGTGTCGCCCGATGGCAAGCTCATCGCGACCTGCGGAATGGACAGCCGCGTGTGCGTGTGGGAGGCGACCACGGGCAAAGAAGTCGCGCACGCGCGGGCGGCGTGGACCGGCCCGTCCCACATCGACTTCAGCCCGGACGGCAAGTTCCTCTACGTGAGCGGGCCGGAGTGGGCCGAGTTGACGAAGTACGAGACGACGACCGGCAAGGTCGCGCGGAAATTCACCACCGACCCGAAGGAACCGAAGCAAGGCAGCATGTCCGACATTCGTCTCGCGAAGGACGGTAAGACCGTGTTCGGGCTGTCATCGCCGGTCGTCACGAACGACCCGGGTTTCGTCACCCTCTGGGACACGGCCACCGGCGAACGCCTGAAGACGACGCGAATGCCCACCCGGGCGACAATCGGTGCCGAGTTGTCGCCCAACGCGGTGTACGTCGCCACCAGCGCCATCGGCCGCAGTGCCGTCGTGGAGGTGGCCGCTCCGGAGAAGGATCTGCTGAAAGCCGCAAAGATACCCGGCTTCTCGTTTACTCCGGGCCACTTCTCCGACGACGGTAGCTGGCTCACGAAGGTGTACGCGGAGACTGAGGGCGGGCTCAAGTATTCGGCCGTCGTCATCTCCACCCTGAACTGGGGCGTGGCCTGCACAATCCCGATGGCAAAGCACGGTGCCGCCGCACTCTCGGAGGACGGTCGAGTGCTCGCCATTGCGGTTGAGGATCAACTGGAATTCTTCGACGTCGCGACCACGAAGAGCCTGGGAAACTACCGTGTACCGCTGGGCGGGTGGGAGAAAGCTCAGTCCGGCTTCACATACATGCTCCGCTTCACCCCCGACGGCACGAAACTCATCACCGGGCACGCGGACACGACCGCCCTCGTATGGCCCGTGCCGCGGCCCGCGAAGTAACCCACGTCCGGGTCGAGAACCCGGATGCGACAAAACCGACATCCGCACCAACTGCCGCGTCCTCGGGTGTCGGGTCGTGGGCTTGGTGCTCGACAAGTCGTAATCGGTCACGGTGCTGGAACAGTTCGCCGCAGTGCGGTAATCTGTGGCTCATTCCCAGGAGCCACGCCATGAGCAGCGCCTTTTTGCAGTATTTCAACATCGAAAAAATGGGGCGGTTCCCCAACGGAGCCGAGGCGCTGCTCACCACGCGAATGGGCGTTTTCTCGAAGCTGGCCGCCGTGCAGCAAGCAAAAGGAGGAACGGTTTACGTCATCTCCGGGTTCGGCAAGCCGAAGAGGTATGTGTTGTGGGAAGCGTTCACGATCGAAGAGATCACCAAGCAGGACGATCAGTTTGTGGTTTCCGGGTTGGGGAAGGTGCTGCTTCCGCCAGCGGAGCTGAGCGGCAAGGACTTCGACAAGTTCAAGTCGGCGTGCGCCAACTTTATCGGCTTTCGCAAGATTGACGACCAGAAGTACACCGAAACGCTCAAGAAACTCGCCGACGCCAACACCAAGGCCAAGCTTTCGCCTGCGTGCGAGAAGTTCTGCGACGAACTCGTCGCCGCGTTCCCCAAGATGGGCGATGCGTATTACTATCGGGCCCATGTCCGACAGCACCTCGGCAACGCCGCTGGTGCGAAGGCCGACTACGAGCAAGCCATCAAGCTGGGCACAAACTTCCTGACGGAATCGCAAACTGCCTTGGCGAATCCCGGCCGCCAAGCTAGTGGGTCTGGTTCCGAGCCGGTTTCACCGCCCAGTTCCACCAAGGATGGCATCGCCGCACAGGTAGTCTCGAAGGGGGTGTTCGCGGCAAAAGCGCCAACGGGGGTGTCTGTCGGAGTGTGGCAGGGAGTTCTTCACCGACGAGGACCGGAAGAATTCCGCCAGAAGATGCTCGCGGCGTATGGCGGTAAGTGCGCCGTCAGCGGGGCGGATGCGGAGGCGGCGCTCGAAGTTACTCTGATCGATCCCGACGGACCCAGCGAGCCGACCAACGCCCTGTTATTGCGGGCGGATTTACGAACGCTTTTTGATTTGAATTTGCTTCGCGTGCATCCAAAAACGCGGAAAGTGTTCCTGGCCGAGGGGGTGCAAAACGGTACCTATGCTCGCCTCTGGGCCCGCCCACTTCGCTCGCCCAGCAGCAAGGACGCCGCCCCCAGTTTCACTGCCCTCGAAAAGCGGTGGAACGCGAAATGACTCCGCCGAAATGGCTCATTGACAATGAATGATATTATGTATACTATACCTTAACGAGCTTCTTCGACCCCGCGGTATTGGTTCAGACTGCGCACGTGCGCGACACCACCGACACCGTGACGTCGATCCTGCGAGCTTCGCGCTGTTAGTGGGGACAAGGGGCATCGCGGGAAGACAAACGGAGAAGCGGGGCAATTGCGAACGTGTAACATAATCGGTATTATTTGCACGATCATCAGTTTATATCGAAGCGGGGCAACTCAAGAGGTGTAACAGAACAAGGGGTGGCAGGCCGCTGGTCAACTCAAGTTTCGATAGACCAGCGACTTGCCACCAGACAGATAGGGGCGGACGCAGTGGTGTAACAGAATCAATGGCGATCAAGATGGCGTCAGGCGAGTGTAACATAACCGGGCCACAACCCGTCACTCGTCCTTCGGCGCTGTGAAGTCGGCCATGTAAAGCTGCGCGGGCTGGCGCCCATCGCGGCTCGAAGTCCACATGACCTTGTCGTACTTCGGGCTGAACACTGGCAATACGTCCTGGCCGGGCGCGTAAGTGATTCGCGTCTTCTTGCCCGTTTCGATGTTCATCCAGTAGAGGTCGTAGTTTGGCCGGGCCAGTGGGTTGGAATGATCCGCCGCGGTGTAAATGATGTGCTTGCTGTCCTTGTACCAGTACGGCGCCCAGAACACCCACTTATCATCGCTTGTCAGTGCCTTCTCGCCGGTGCCGTCACTATTGATGACGTACAGTTGCAGGCGGTCTTTCTCCTTGCGGTCGGAGCGGAAGATGACCTTCGTGCCGTCTGGACTGAAGAACGGCCCGCCGTTGTAGCAGTTCGGGGCATCGGTGAGCCGCTTCACGTTCGAGCCGTCCGCGTCCATGGTGAACAATTGCACGTTTTGAGCGTTGCCCGCGCTGAAGACAATCTTCTTGCCATCGGCGGAGTAGCTTCCTTCGGCGGTGTAGACCTTGGCGTTCGGTGTGAGGCACTTCAGCTCGGTACCATCCGGATTCGCTTCGTAAATCTTCATGTGTGGGTCGAAGGCCCACGAATAGCGGCGGTGGATACCTTTGTTTTTGTCCTCCTCGCGCTGCTTGTACTCGGCCTCCTGCTCCTTCTTCGCGTCCGGGTCGCTGTGGCTACTCGCGAAGATGATCTTCTTCCCATCGGGGCGGAAATAGCCGCAGGTGGTGCGGCCCAGACCGGGACTCACGCGCGTTGATTTACCTGTCGCCAGGTCCATCACGAACATCTGGTAGAACGGGTTGCCGGTGTCCTTCTCTTCCGCCTGAAAGATGATCTTCGTGCCATCGGGCGAGAAGTAACCCTCGCCGGCGCGGACGAAATCGAATGTGACCTGCTTGATGTTTTTCAGGCACGCGGACTCGGCAGTCTTCCAGTCATCCGAATCCGCTGCCGCAGTGAGAGCGAGCGAGAGCAGAAGAGCGTTCATGGATTGCGTGTCCTTTCGTGAGTGCGCGAACCTGTTGTGAGGTAGTGTATCATTCCTGGCACAGCGACGATACGGAGCTTGGACTCTGAAACCATTCGCGAGCGCGCATTCCAATGACTGAGCCGAAGCCCACGCCCTGCGGTCTGTGTGGCCGCGGGTTCCCCAAGGACTGGCTGACGAAACATCATTGCCTACCAAAGTCGAGGGGTGGGACAAGCGAAGATGTCTCGCTGATCTGCTCGCAGTGTCACGGCATGGTCCACGGAACCTACACCAACAGGACTCTCGCCGCGACGTACGCGACCATTGAGGAATTGCGTGCCGCGCCGGAACTGGCCGCGTTCATCAAGTGGGTCCGCAAGCAGCCAATCACACGAAAGAAGCGGAACAAGGAACGACGCCGTCGGCTGTGAACTCGGGGCCAATGGACCGGGAATTTCACGCTCTGGCAGCAACCACGTCCATTTCGACGACAACTCCGCTTCCTCGTCCCATTTGTGTACTGGCGTTGAGAAAGATCGTGTCAACGGTGTCGGATCGACCGGCCGCTTCGTGGATGTGGCCAAACATGTGCAGTCGGGGTTTCACTTCATGGACGCGGTGGAGAAGAGTGAGGCTTCCAGCCCGTTCATTGCGGTTGGTCAGATCGAGAATACCGTGTGGCGGACCATGCGTGATGAGTACATCCAGCCCGGACGGAATCAGCGCCCATTTATCGGCGAGCTCCGTTTCTGCCAGCATGAAAGCCCAGTCGCCGAATAGCGGCGTCCACGGACTGCCATAAAACTTGAGCCCTTCGATTGTGCAGCCGGAATCTTCGAGGTAGGTCGCGTTGGTGATGCGCGCACGGGCTTCGGCTGGTTGTTCCTGAAAACACCCGTCGTGATTGCCCGCGATCACAACCTTGTGTTTGTGCGGGAGCGTGCCCAGCCAGCGGTTGAATTCTTCCACATCTTCAAGCGACCCGCAGAGCGTGCAATCGCCACCGTGAACGAGAATATCCCCAGGCGGGACTTCCGTGTACCGATGAGAGCCGTGCGTATCCGAAACGCAAACGATGCGCATGAGCTTGTCAGTTGGGTAGCTGTGTTGAAATCCTCGGGTCGATTGCCGCTGTGTTTTAGAGTCACGGATTTGCAGTCTGGAAATATTGAGAGGGCTTTGTTGAACGCCTCTGCTCGGAGAAAGCAGAAGCGTTCAACAAAGCCTCGTGAGCGGCGTTATCGTCGCTCCGATGCGCAGTGTGCTCACCACACTACTTCACCAGATACTCAAACCGCTCGCGGAATTGGGCCGGATTCATCTTCACGACGGTGGCCAGGCGCTCCAGCCGGGCGGAATCGTCGAAGTCGCTTTGTTCCAGGCGAATCATGTAGCGGCGAGCGACTTCGTAATTTTCGCCGGTGATGTCCACCAACCGTGTACGCATCTTCTTGGTTTTTGGGTCGATCATCTCAGGGAATGGCCGCGGGACCATGCTCCCGCCCACGTAAGTGATGACCACGCCATTTTCCTCGGCCGCCGGGGACAGAAGGAACTTCACGGCTCCATACCCGAGATTGCGGGTGTACTCCGCGTCGAAGGGAATCGGGTCGGCACAGCGGAGTTCGTAACCGAGATCTTTGTCGATCATGTCGAACTTCAAGCCGAGATCCTTCAGGCGGCTCGCAATCATCGTTCGGATCATGCGGCCGAACTCGATTTCGCCCAACCTGAGGTGGCCGAAGGCGTCCAGTTCGATGTTGCCGAACTTGCCGGGGTTCTTCTCCATCAATTCCCGCAGTCGCTCCTCGCCGATCAACTCCATCAGCCCCTCGGCCAGAATCGCGACGCCATACGATTTGCCTTGCGCCTTCCGTTTGATCATCGAGCCAATCAGGATGTCGCAGATCAGTTCGAGCGACACTTCCTTGCCGCGCAGTTCCTCCGCGATGAGCGTGATGGTCGCAGCGGATGCTTTGCCGACGCCCAAGGCCAGATGCCCGGCGGCGCGACCCATACTCACGATGATGTACCAGCGCGTGGTGGTCTTCGCGTCCTCGTGCAGGTTGCGCGAAACCTGCACGCCGTAGTGCCGAGCGGTCTCGAAGCCGAATGTGGGGATGCCCGGCGGGAGCGGCAGGTCGTTGTCGATGGTCTTGGGTACGTGTGCGACCTTGATCGCGCCCTTGGCGTGTGCATAGACCTGCGACCCGCTATATGCAGTGTCGTCGCCGCCAATGGTAACCAGATATTTGATGCCGAGCTTGTCCAGTCCTTCGAGGACGGCGGCCATGTGCGCCGGTTCCTTCGCTGGATTGGTGCGGCTGGTGCCCAGAAGCGCGCCGCCGCGCTGGTAATACGGAGCGACATCGGGAATGGTCAGCGGCCGAACCTGCGTGAAATCGCCGGTCGCGAGGTACTTGAAGCCATCGCGAATCCCCACGACCTCCAGGCCGCGGTTAATTGCCTCGATCGTAACCGAACTGATTACCCCGTTGATACCCGGTGCTGGTCCCCCGCCGACCACGATACCGAGCTTTCCGCGTGTGGAGTCCGCCATGAATACCGTCCAGGTTTGAAGACGCCGGTGGCCCAGAGCAGCGCCAAGGAGAGGCCGGGCCGACAGAGTTTAGGATTGGAAGCGAGCCGACGTTTTCAAGAGCGCAGTGGTACGTAGACTAAGGTGAAGAAGCGGAGGTCCCGCCATGACCGATAGCGTGCTGCTCGAATCGCCGACCGCAAACGCGAGCGAATTGCCCTCCGAGATCGCGGAACTCGCGGCCGGTTTCATTCACGAGATTAAAAATCACCTCGGTACGCTCTCGCTCAACCTGCAACTGCTCGCCGAAGACTTCGAGGAAGCCGAAACGCCGCGCGAACGCCGTGCTCTCGATCGCGTCACGCGGCTGTCCGGCGAATGTCACAAGCTGGTTGAATTATCCAATGATTTCCTTCGCTTCGCTCGACTGCGGGAACTGCACACCAAACCCACAACGCTCGAGGAAGTCGTATCGGAAATGATCGACTTCCTCGGTCCCACGGCCAATAAACGCAATGTCGAGATCAGATGGTTCCCCGCCGCCGACCTGCCAATGGTGTGCATCGACCGCGATCTATTCGAGCAGGCTCTCCTCAATCTCATGCTCAACTCCGAACAAGCGATGCCCGAAGGCGGCACGTTGACACTCATTGGACGAGTCGCCGAGGGGCGGGTCTGTCTCGATGTGATCGATACTGGCGTGGGTATTCCGCCGGAAGTCATGGCGAAGCTGTTTCGCCCCTTCCACACGACCAAACCCGATGGCAGCGGACTGGGGCTGGCAACCGCACGCAAGATCGTGCTCGCCCACGGCGGCACGATCGAAGCTCAGAGTGAACCCGGCCGCGGAACGAAATTCACCATCGCGTTGCCGGCTGTGGCAGAGTAAGCAGGACAGGAGGGGGTGAGGTGCTGAACGTTGATAAAGAGCTTACCCCCCGCCCGCCGCGTCCAAACAACGCGGCGACCTCCCCCTCAAGGGGGAAGGTCAAGAAGCAGAGAGAAGAGTGGCTACCGTTCGACACGAACGCCGCTCAGCGGGTGTTGCGTCACGGCTTCCCAGGCGAGGTCTTGCAGGAGGCGGTTCAGTTTCTCTTCGTTGTCGCCGAGTTTGGCTTCCTTGAGAGCGGCGGGGACAGGTAACCCGACTGGGCTTCGTCGGTAGATCACCGCGAAGTTGCAGTACGCGACCAGTACTTTGAGAGGAGCGGTGCCGTGGCCGAGCGCATCGGTAAACAGATCCTCTTGCGTCTTCAACCCCGGCGCTTTCCCGTCAATGATCTTCTCGCGTAACGCGATCACGGCCTGCGGGGCCGGCACTTCAAACAACACCGTTTTGCCGAACTTCTTGTTGAGCGCGACGATGTGCTCGTCCATCGCCTTGAAGTAGACGGCGTGCCGCTTGCGCAGTTCGTCGGCCGTGATGGCGTTGTGATCGACCTTGTCCGGCCGCTTGGTGGTCGGCTCGTAGATGTCCCAGCGCAGCCAGATGGGTTGAACGCAGATGCGGATGTCCTTGTTGTGTTCGAGCGCCAGAGTCGCGAACTTTTCAATGCCATCGTCGGGGAGGAAGATCGGCGAGAGGGTGAGCACATCCACTTCGCCGGTTTTGAGTGCTTCCTTGGCCTTGTTTTTCTCGTCGGGGATATTCCAGTGCTGAATCACCCGCGAGCCGCCAATCGACGACACGCCAATCTGCTTGTGGTCGGGGATCTCGGCCTTCTTGGCGAGGTCGGTCATGATGCCCGGCACCCAGACGTGGAAGCTGTGGCCGCAAGTGAAGATTCGCTGACCCTTTTTGATGGGCTCGGCAAGCTTTTCGTTCTTTTTGTCCTCGCCGCCGACCTGAGCCGACGTCAGGAACGCGGCACTGAGCCAACCGAGGCAGGCCGCGAGGAGCCAAAAGCGGAAACGAAGCGGGAGGGTGCACATCGAGAGGACTCCTGTCATGGAAGGAGAGTGGGGTGGGTAGAATCGCCTGTGGCATTGTCCCGAGGGGATGTGATCGCGGTCAAGCAACTTCTGGTGGGCACCTTCAGCGGCTACGAGGTGAGGCGCACGGGAGGAGCGGTGAACGTTGCGCCTCGCTCGCCTCGTTTACGCAGCAGAGGAATGGCATGAGCGCCCGCCACATCTTCCGTCCCCGCACGAGAGAGAACTAGCAGGTAGCGACGAGCAGAGCAAACATCCACAATCAGATGATGGAGCTCCGTTTTTGTTCGTCGTGACCCACTGAAGCGGGTCACGACGAACAAAACATTCTAATCGAACAGATCCAGGAGCGCAGTGCCGGTGCTCAGCGGCTTCGACAGGCCGTCTTTGGTCACTTTCGATTCATACGGCACGTCGAGGGCGTGGAAGATCGTCGCGCTGAGGTCTTGCGGGCGCACCGGCTTGTCCTTGACGAACGCGCCGATCTTGTCTGTTGCACCATACACCGCGCCGCCGCGAATTCCGCCGCCGGCGAGCATTGCCGAGTAACACTGCGGCCAATGTTGGCGGCCAGGTGTTGCGCCACTGAGTTGATTGATGCGCGGAGTGCGGCCGAACTCGCCCATCACCACCACGAGCGTGCTTTCGAGCAATCCACGATCGGCGAGGTCTTCGAACAACGCCGAAACACCGGCATCGAGCACCGGCTGACACCAGCCCATGCCATAAGAACCGTTGCCGAAGGCGTTACCCATACCCATTTCACCGCCGTGCATGTCCCAACTCGAACTCGGCGGTCCGCCGCCATTTTGCCCCGGGGCCGGACCGGTCCAGCCGTTCACAGTCACGAACCCAACGCCCGCTTCCACCAATCGCCGAGCCAGGAGCAGGTTTTGCCCCAGCGGGTTGCGTCCATAGCGATCCCGCAGTCGGACGGGTTCGTGTTCCAGATTGAAAGCTTCGCGGGCGCTATCCGATGTGGCGATTTCGAATCCGCGGCGTTGCACATCGCGCCAGCCTTGAATGTGTCTGCCGCTCACGCTTTCGGCTCGTTGGTCGGCTTCACTGGAACGTGCGCGGTCCAGGCTGCCGAGCAGGTCGCGTCGGCCGAGCATGCGGCTTTCGGGTTCTGCCGGGAGGAACGAATCGGGCGCCTTGAAGCCGGGCTTGGCCGGGTTGTTCTCGGCCGAGCCAACAAAGAGTGGCGCGTATGGCGAACCGAGCGACCCGCCGGTGCCGATATTTGGCGCACAGAAGACCGGGTCACCGACACACTTGATGAGCCACACATACGACGCGATGCTCTTCTGGCTCGGTCGCACCTTCGACAGGATTGAGCCGATGTACGGGGCATCCTGCGGTGCCTGGTGCTCACCGGCGAGCAGGTTGTGCATGGCGTCAAAGTGATTGCTGATGTTGCCGGGGTGCGTCATCGAGCGAATGAGCGCGAACTGGTTCGCCATCTTGGCAAGCCGCGGTTGCAGCTCGCAAATGCGCACGCCGGGCACGCTGGTCGCGGCCGGTTTGTACGGCCCGCGAATCTCGTTTGGCGCGTCCGGCTTCAGATCCCACATATCGAGGTGGCTGGGTCCACCGCAAAGCAGCACGAAGATACACGACTTCTCAGCTGGACCGCGGTGTTTCTTCGCGACATCCATACGTGCCGTGACCGTGCCCGGCACACTCATCGTGAGGGCGCTGACGCCGCCCAGTTGAAGTAACCGCCGACGAGAAAGCATTTGTGGAGTGAAAGGAGTGGTCACTGGTGACCTCTGGCGGAGTGGAAGGAGGGCAGGTGCAGCGTTGGCGTTTAAGCTTACCCGATCCACTAACAGAGGGGGATTCCAAAATTGCGAATCAGGGGTGTGTGGATACGGCGCTGGAATTGAGGAGTCAGACCAAGTCGTGCCGCAGAGTATCCGTCGCGTGTTTTTGACCTCCCCACTTGAGGGGATGGGGTGAGGTGCTGAGCGTTGATAAGGAGCTAACCCCCCCACCCGCCGCGTCCAAACGACGCGGCGACCTCCCCCTCAAGGCCCCTTGAGGGGAGGTCAAGAAGCACGATCAACTCGAGGGGCTGCGTTAACAATGGAGTGTCGAATCTTCCATCACAGCGTCTTCAGGTACTCGATCACTTGGCCACGTTCTTCTTCCGTGAGGTCATCACCGTAGGTGTGACCGCCGTTACCGCGGCCGGGTTTGGAGGTGTCGTAAATCTTCCGTAGTTGAAAAGCGGATAATTTCGGGTCGGGGGGAGCTCGCAGTTCCGTTACCTTCCACCCCACGTTCACCTTGTCGTAGTCGGCCTCGCCGGTCTTATAGCTGCGAGTGAATCGCTTGGGGCGTGTTTTCGAATTCAGCACGCCCGCAAGTGTTGGCACGCTGGCGTTGTGGAAGTAGGGAGCCGTCGCCCAGATGCCGTCGAGCGGGGGAGCCTGGTAGCCGGCGGTCTGGCGGATTGGCTTCGGACCGCCGGGCTCCTTGCCGAACCACGACGCGGAATAGGCTTTGCCGTACGCTTCTTCAATTCCCTTAAACCGCGCTGGGTCGGTACCGATTTCATCAATTGGGATGATCTTGTTGGGGTAGGTCCACTTCTCGCCGTATGTGCCGTGACAGCGGGCGCAGTTGTCTTTGAATAGCTTCTCGCCTTTCGCGGCTTTCTCCTTGTCGATGGCGAAGGGATACTTCGGCGGTTCGAGGTTGATGAGGTATTGCTGAATATCGCGGAAGGCCGGTTCGTGTTTCTCGAAATCTTTGGGCGTGGCGAGCGGGTGCATCATGAACTGCATGAGCGTCCGCACGGAGCGAGAATCGGTACTTCCCTGGAAGTAGATCGTTTTCTTCTTCTTCATCAACCACCATGCCGGCACGTCTTCGCAGAGGTCGTCGTGCAAGCCGAGGTTCGTCCACTCGCTATTCAAACTCAGATCGGGCTTGCGGAAGCCGAGCAGATACACGCCAAAGCCACCAGCTTCCGTCGTTCCGCGAACATTGCTGAACGTGAACGGCATTTTCCCGCTCATGCCGTCAGCTCGTGCGAGTTCCTCAAAGACAGCCTGGATGTCGAGTGTAGTATTGCCGAGGCCGACGTAGCTCGTGCCCATGATCGACCCGCCGTGGCAGAGCATGCAGTCGATACCGACGCCGGTGGTGACCAACCGCGATGCTTTGCGGAAGCCCATCGGCAACCCGTCGTTGGGGTACGGGGCCGGGTGGAGGCCATATCGCTTCATCACGGCGGCGTCATAGTTGGCGGGCTTCTCGGCAACGTCCCACTGCTTCCAGGCGTTGGGAATGGCCCGCGGCGTCCAGAATGCGGGGATGAAGGCGGTTTTGGTGAGCGCCTGGTAACCGCGTTCGGCTGGTGTGAGTTCTTTTTCCTTCTCGGCCGCGATTGTAGCGGTGGAAGTGAGCAGTACGGCGACAAGCGATAAGAAAAGCCGCTTCATGAATGGCGTCCTTGGGGCAGCGAACTATTCGCCATCATAGGCGCTGCGGATTCCCAAACCAATGAAACCACGGGGCGCGAAAAATTGCTCTTGAATCTCGTGGGACTGGGGTACCATAATCGAGGCTTGTGTGCCATGAACAAGGAGGTTCCGGGCCATGATCGTTTCCGACCCATCCGTCCTGTTGCCCGAAGCGCCCGCCATCGACATTTCCGAAGCCCGCTGGGCGGTGGAATACCTTACGTTGATGATTGAAAAGCTCGGCCCGGAATCGGCCGTGAGCCTCGTGCTGATGCAGGCACGCCGCGAACTCGCCAGCCTCGCCCAGAGTGCGAGTGCGACTGTCGTGGGCCCGCTGCGCATTGCAGCGTAATGTCAGAGCGGGAGAAACCGAACGCGATCGTCGAACTTTGCGCGAAGTGCATTCGCGGCCCGCTCGGGAAAGTATTGAATACCAATCGCGAACGTCTCTATCCGCGCTGGGTCAACCGCGTCTACCAGCGGGACCAGTACCCGACCGTCTTCGTAGCCGCCGCGAAGTGCTAAATGCCGCACACGCTTCAGTAGTGGCGCGCTTACGAGAGCTTGCACCGTTTCCGTTGCCAGTCGAACGCCGGTCAACCGAAGCTCTTCCAATTCTGAAAGATAATCAGAACGGAGCAGCGCATCGCACCGGCTACCACTCAGGAAATCCAGGTCGAGGTGTCGCAAGTTGGCCCAGGTTGGTTTCTCGATGAGCGGGACCATGCCATCGGGTGGTACTTTCGCGGTGACTTTCAGTCGCCGCAACCCCGCGAGGTGTGGCGAACGGGCCAGTTCTTCCAACCACCTCCGCTGATCAAAATCGTCGTCATCTTCATCGATCCAGGGCAAATCGATCCGCAGCGATTCCAACTGCGGCAGGATTTCGGCCAACAAGAACCGCGCGCCCTCGATCTTGGATTGCAACTGGATATCCAAAGCTCGTATTTGCGGACCCCACGGAGCAGAGAGAATCATTGCGGGCACATCGACGAATCGCGCGTCGTAGACGCCGGTCTCCGGACGCAGTGTCAGGTCTTCGAGACATGACAGGTTGGCCGATCGAAACGCCGGCGGTTGGCTGAGTGGGTCGTGATGCTGAAGTGTGAGTCGGCGAACACTCCTCAAGTGCGGCCCATCTGGCCAGTCTTTCGAACAAACGGAACTGAAACCTTCGGCTGTGAGGTCCGTCAGTGGTGATGCCTTCTGCCAGCGACCCAGTTCCGCGCAGAGACCACGATTTGTCTGGTTGGGAGGGAAGATGGAAACTGCTTCGGGGAATCCACGTCGAAAGTGAATGCAGCTTGGTTCCACTCTTCGTTCCGTTTCAGCATTCGCCCTTGGGAATATTCGAGCAAGCAATTCCGACTCGCGACTCGGCTTAAAGACGAACTGAAGGCCGATTCCCTGCGGTGCCAGTTTATAGGGCTGATCCGGTTGGCCAATAAGCCCCACCGCTGCGCAGACTTCACCCCACCACTCCATCCAGTGCTGCTCAAACAACGCACGCGATTGTGCCTCGAGCGTAGCACGTGTGTTCGAGTCGGGATGGTGGCGTTCGGCTTCGATTTGCAAGCGGATGAATTGCGCGCGGGCGGCGTTGCCCTGTTCTTCCAGGCAATCGGCATAGACCAACCGCGCCATATCGTCGGCTGGGTTGGCCACAATCGCCGCAAGCAGTGCCTGGAGATCCGAAGTCATGTCACGCTTGAGGCCAAAGGAACAGCAGGTTTCTGTGCTGTTACAATACACCAACGCTGCTGATTGAATGAAGAGCCGCGGATAACGCGGATAAACACGGATCAGAAAGAAGCGACTTCACTCTTTCTGATCCGTGTTTATCCGCGTTATCCGCGGCTCTTCATTTGAACCGAATTACTTTTGCTTCCCTTTCTTGATCCTCTCCAGGTTCTGCTCGACCAGACCCGCTTCCTTGGTCTTGTTGATGTCCTTCAGGTACGCGAGCGCCTGCTGATGGATCTTGACGCAATACTCGCTCACGTCGCTGCCGCGAGTGGGCGGCACCTTCGGGAGGATTTCCAGCCAGAATGCTGCCATCTGCGTATCGCCGCCCTTGATCTCTTTCGCCACTTCCTGCATTTTGTCGATCATTTTGGGGACATATCGCCCCTCATCCGGGAACTTGCGGACGGTAAACGCCAGCCCCTTGAATGCCTTCTGGTGTTCCTTCGCCTCCACCTGGTACTCGACCAGTTTCAACCGCGCTTCGCAGGCCAAGTCCGGCCGGCCGAGGTTTTCGTAGGCGGTTGCGAGCTTTTCGTATGTCCGTGTGCGATACTGCTTGTCCTTCTGCGCGGTGAGGAGATCAGGCACCACTTTCCACGAGAAGTCTGGGAACTTTGCGAACGTGAGCACCGCGCGATCCACCAGCCGCGTGGCTTCTGGCCCATCGGTCAACTTGCCGTCGCGATGCAGAGCGGCCAGTTCCACCCACGCCTCGCCGCACATCGGGTACACCGCCAGCACCTTGTTCAGGTAGATGAGTTGCTGCTTGGTGGTGTAGCTCTTGAGGTCGCGCACGATCGGGTACGCCCGCATGAGCAGATCGGCATGCCGGCTGCTATAGGGAGCGTTGCCCACCGCCGTGAGTCGGCGTTCCAGCTCGCGGTCGGTCGTATCCTTGCCGGTTTGCGGATCCCGCAGCGTGCCGACGTAGTAATTATCGATGTTGTAGCGGCCGAACGATTCCAGCGTGAACGTGACGGCGTCCTTGTTCACCGCCTTGACTTCAACCCACATCACCCACGCGTGAAGCACGCCGGAGTTTCCCTCACCGCCCACATACTCGGCAGGCACCATGACCGACTTGGCCACACGCGCCGCGAAGTCGGCCTGCATCGCACACACGCCGCCGTGGTCGTGGATGCTCGGCAACGTGTACGGTTTGTCGTTCAGTTTGCACACGCGCGATTGCGTCCGCAGCATCTCCGTGTCGTAGACGATTTCCTTGTAGATGGAGCCGATGCCGCTCCGTTTCTTCATGTAGTTCGTGATGGCCCAGTCGCGTTCATCGGTCGGTGTGCGGTGATTAACGACATGAACGAGGAACTCCCAGGGGAGTTGGAGTTGCGGGCCCTTGAGCTTCGCCTGCCGGTCGAGAACGTACTGGAAGTTGTCCTTGGCGCTGTATGTCTTCACCGCATCCGGCATGAGGCTTTTCGTGCGGCGTTGATGGCCGCCGTAGTCGTACACTCCACGCGGATCGTCCCACACCACCGAGACGGCGATGGCCAGTTCGTCGTTCTTCTTGACCGCTTCCGGATCTGCCTTCCACAGATCGCGGAACACCCGCATCACCTTCGCCGGCTCTTCCCATGCTGGATCGATGGCGGTGAAGAGAACTTCCTTGATCTCTGGGTTCTTGTCGAGCCAGGCAAAGAGCGGATCGGCGTCTTCGCCGAGCGCAAGTTTGATCGCTGGCCCCTGGCGCGCCTCGAAGTATTTGGTGAATGCGGCGCGAACGTGTTTGTACTGCCCGCGTGTGAATGTCTTCTCGTTCAACCCCACGGGGCCGCTGACAAGATCGAGCAGGATTTGATCCGCCTCATCCGCCTTGGTCGGTTCTTTGGCAGGCTCCTTGGCCTGCTGAGCCCGAATCGATGCTTCTGGCGGAATCGCCAGAATTGCATTGGGAGGAGTTGCACTCGCGATGAGTGTGCATAACGCTGATACGAGCATGCCAAACGACAGGTGACTGGGCGTCATGGTTGGACCTCGACAGGAGAGAAGTACAGGGATTGTATCCCTCGTTCAGTCACAAGCGACTGCAACGCGGATGGAATCAGCTTGTGTGATGAGAATGAAATGAATTGAAATGAGTGGATTAATCGACAGGCGACTAGGCGTCATGGCTGTACCTCGACAGGGGAGAAGTGTCCGGATTGTACTCCCAGGTTCAACTGCAAGCTACTGCAATACGGACCGGACGCTCGACTTCGGCGAAGCGGAACGCGTTGTTCACTTCCGCTAGTGGAAAAGTTTTCGCCACTAACTCCGCGAACGGGAATCGCGTGTGGTTGTTGGTGAGAAATCGCACCGCGTCGGCAAGGTCGCTGGGAGTGTAGTTGTGCACGCCGGTGAGCGTGAGACAGCGGCGAACGACCATCTCCGGCAACACCGGCACGGCCGGAGTGGGGAACACGGCCCCCGCCCAGACCGCAATACCACCGATGCGCAGCACATCGAGCGCGGCCCGCGCCGCATCAGCAGAGCCGCTCAGTTCCAGTGCCGCATCCGCCCCGCGGCCGTGCGTGATCGCCTGCACTGTATCGGAGAGCGCTTCTGGCTTCGCCAGATGCTTGGCACCGAAGCGCGCGGCCTGAGCGAGCCGGTCGTCATTCACATCACAGGCGATGACCGACAGCCCGAGCGAATCAGCCCAGGCGCACGCGGTGAGGCCGAGCATGCCGAGGCCGAAGACAACCACAGAGGACAGAGGACAGTGATCAGAGGACAGTGAAGAGCTGCATTCTTCTGTCTTTTGACTTCTGTCTTCTGACCTCTGTCTTTTGACTTCTGACTTCTGACTTCTGATCTCTGTCCTCTGTCTTGCCGCCCGCAGCATCGCGGTCACCGTTGCGGTGGCGCAGCCGGCGGGGGCTGCAACTTCGTCGGGTAGTTCCGCCGGCACCTTCACAATGGCGGTACCACGCAGCAAGTGACAGTGCGTGGACAATCCACCGACCGGCCCGCATTGCGGCGTGATTGGCTCATGGCCGTATTTGCGAAGCGATTCGCACTTTTGCGGCAGTCCGTGCGTGCAGAAGAAACACGCGCCGCAGGAGACGGCGACCGCCCACACCACGCGATCGCCTACATGAATCGATTCGCCTGAAACGTCGCGGACTTCGCCATTCACTTCCTGCACCACGCCAACCGGTTCGTGCCCCAGCACGCTTGGCGTCTTCTCCTTCCGCCGACCGGTGAAGGTGTGCAAATCGCTGCCGCATACGGTACAGAGCGACACGCGCACCAACGCTTCCCCGGATTGCAGAATGGGGTGCGCTATTGGCTCGACGCGCAGCGGTTGGCCCGGTCCGTCGAAGATCGCGGCGCGAATCACCAGGTTTCCCCCCGCTCCGGCTTCGGTTCGACGGCCCCGCGGCTCGCCGTCCGGACCACCAGTACTCCGCTGGCCGTCATCAGTAGCACACCGACGACCGATACCACGACGGCATAGGGAACGAAGAATTCCAGCCGGTTGAACTGGCCGAACGCAAGGTCGCGGAAGAGCTGGAACAGCACCGAACCGGTATAGCCGATGCCGTCGGCCAGCATGATCGCGAACACCGCCGTGCCGTTGAACCGGCTGGCGGCCATCATTCGTTCAAACAATACTGCTCCAAACGGCACGTAGGCGAGGTACATTCCCAGACCAACGCACGCCATCCACCAATACCCCGGCAGCATCCCGGCCCGGAATACCACCGTTGCCACGCCGATCAACGCGAACCCAGCCACGATCACGCCGTAGACCGTAATGAGCGCCTGGCGGTGATTCCGAATCAGGTTCAGCCCAGCGATTGCGACGATGACGCCAAACAATGCCCACAGTTCGGTCCGCGTGAAAATCGCCGCCTGCTTTCCCAACCCGAGTGCATCGAAGATTTCCGCGCCATAATGGTCGCGGAAATCGCGAAGCGCGGTGAGGAAGAAATACGCCGCCAGGAGCATCCCAAACCCGATGCCGAAGTGCGCGAGGAACGCACGCCGCTGGCTGCCGTCCATACTCACGCGGGCGCTTCGTGCCTCGATGTCCTTGGCTGAGGGCGGCGGAAGCTGATTAAGCAGAGCAACCGCCAACAGGAACGGCCCAAGGAACAACAGGCCCGTGATCACCGGCATCCACGATTCCGAAACGCCCCAGGTTCCCATTACCAAATCGCGCGCAATATCTCGCGTCGCCGCTCCCGCGATGATGTACGAGCAACTCAGCCCCGCCACCATCGCCTCGCTACCCCGCCGCCCCTCAAGGTAGCGCACACACAACCCCCATACCATTCCTAATGGCAGGCCGTTGAGGAACATCGCAATGGGCTTTAAAGTGGGGGGGAAATTCGCGAACAAGAGAAGTGCGCACTCTGCCCATAGGATCAGCCCGACCAGGAGAACGGCCCGGCCGCGTGCGGATACCTCCGAACACACCTTTGTCCCGAGGTATTTCGACAGGCAATAGCCAATCACCTGGGCAATCACGCACATCGTTTTCAGATCGATGCGCGTATCCAGGTATTTCACCGCCACCGGGTTGGTTTGCTGCACTTCGCGTTCGATCCCGTCTGGCCCGGTCTTCTTCTCCATCTTCGGTTCGCCGTTGGCGTCGAATGCCGGCTTGCGGATCACCTCGCCATCCGAACCCACCGCGTAAAACTTGGCGGCGTCGAACGGCTTGCGGAATGCGTACATGCAGAAGTACGTGCAGAACGCGACCGCGGCGGCGTAGACGATGAGGACGCCCAGCGGAGCGTGGGCCAGCACCCCGGACAATCCGCGAGGTGATGATTCGGGGGGTGCAGCAGAAACAGACACGCAGAACTCCGGACGGATGCACGCTCGGTTGGTGGCCCAGCCTGTGGCAGAAACTGTCAGGTTATCCCGGCATCACCCTGCGTTTTTCCGAGAAATACGAGCATTTTTGTCTTCGCACAACTGACAAATTCCACCCTCATTCTGACAGATGGCAGCAGATGGCCACACCACGGCACCAGAGCGAGCACTCAGAATACCCACTTACGAGGCGGAAAGATGAGTATTTGGAGTGAAGGAATCGCCGAAATAAAAAAACCAGAATTGCGTTTTACTTTGAACTACCTGGTCCATAATATCGTAATCAGCGTTATGGCCCTCGGCACCGGAGTCATACTATGTCTGGCCAGCGCGTTGTCCGGATCTCGGGTTTTACGCTCATTGAGCTTCTCGTTGTCATTGCAATTATTGCGATCCTGATCGGCTTGCTCCTTCCCGCCGTGCAGAAAGTGCGCGAGGCTGCGGCGCGTATGAAGTGCTCCAATAACCTCAAGCAAATCGGTTTGGCGCTGCACTCGTATCACGATGCCAACACGTACTTTCCGCCGGGATATGCCGACGGCAATACCGACCCGAACAGCACCCCCGACAACGACGTGGGGCCGGGCTGGGGTTGGGCGGCTTACCTGCTACCTTATCTCGAACAGAACAATCTCTACAACCAGATCAATTTCAATCAGCCAGTGGGGACCGGCGTCAACGCCCAGGTTTCCCAGATGGAGTTGTCCGTCTTCCTGTGCCCATCGGATCCGTTCCAGCAACCCCTTACCATCTACGACAGTAGCTTCGGCAGCCCCGTCGCAGTGGTGGCCAGCGGTAACTACGTCGGCTGCAACGGCTGGGAGGAATGCTTCAACGGTGCCGGTGGTAATCCTCAACCCGGCGCGGGGGCGGATGGTCTGGCCGGTAATTTCGGCCAGGCTGGCGTCGGTGTCTTTTATCGCAACAGCAAAACCAAGATCGCGAGCGTCACCGACGGGATGAGCAACACCATCTTCGCCGGCGAGCGTTCCAGCAACCACTCACCCAGTACCTGGACTGGTGCCGTGCCGGGGGGAAGGTGCCCCGCCTGGATGGCAACGCAACCCTTCACTTCGCCCAACACCGCGCCCGGCTCAGCGCCCTCCGGGTCCAACGGCTCTGCCTACGATAATGCGGACTTCGGCGAGGCTCTCGTTCTTGCTCACTGCAACGCCACGCACTTGCCCAGCGCCGACTTCCCGATCTTTGACCCGGATACGTTTTACAGCTACCACACCGGAAAAGGGGCGAACTTCCTGTTTGGCGATGGTTCGATCCATTTCCTCACCAGCAGCATCAACCCAACCACGTATCAAGCCCTCGGTACCATCGCCGGAGGCGAAGTGCTCACCAACTGGTGAGCCGAGGCACGAGCAATTGAGAACGCAGCCTGCCGGGTTCTCATTTACCGAACTGTTATCGATCAGCACGGATTCATTGACGCCGGGGAGCATCGGTTATGAGCACGCGAACATATCTGGTTCTGTCGTTCTGTCTGCTGGCGGGTGTTGGCTGCGCCCAGAAAGAAAAGACGACCACAGAACTGGTCACCGATCTGAAGGGAAGCAATGAGGGAGACCGGCTCAAGGCGTCTCGTCTTTTGTCAGGGCGAAAGGAAAACGCCGCCGAAGCGATTCCCGCGCTGATTGAAGCCCTCAAGGACAAAAACTCCGGAGCCGACGTCCACATCAGTGCGGCCCTCGGGTTGGGATCGTTTGGCGCGGAAGCCAAGGACGCGATCCCCGCCCTGCAAGCGGCACTGAACGACCGCGACGCCCGCGTCCGCGAGGCTGCGGCGAAAGCACTATCACGCATTGACCCAAGCCGGTTCTCTCCCCCAACCGGGAAAGTGGCCCGCAAGGGGAAGTAATAGACATGTCTGAAGCGGGCTCAGAAAGAAGCAGACCCGCTCGCTACACTCCCCTCCCTCGACCAACGAATTACAAAGTTGAGACGGGCGGAGATTGGTTTTACCCCTCCGGGCCCCCGAAGGGGGGTATTCCGGTTGTATTCCCCAGCCCAGGGTCGCCCTCTGTGAGGGCGCACCCTGGGTGAGAAGTGACGTTCCTGCCCATTACTCGACTCGGATCTTGTGCGGGTACTTTTCGCACTGTCCGTTCACGTCCTCGGATACCGCACTCACATCAAGAGATTTGCCCGCCGGCGCTTCGAGCGTGATCTCCCACTCGGCGAAGCTGTCGCGAGTTGAGCGCGCGGGCTTGCCGTTGACCAGCACCTTTTTGATGTCGCTCGTATCGGCGACCGATCCGCGCACCCGAACGATGTTCCCCTCACGCACGGTACTGGTGATGATCGTCACCGGCGGCTGGTCGTCCTTGAAACTCGACACGCCCCCGTACCTGCGGCGATTGTCGGTGTTTTCCTCCGTGCCCAGCGGGTAGCCCATGCTCAGCGGGTTGTGGATGTCATTGACCCGCATCTCTCTGGACGTCATCCGCCGGAACCCGGATCCGTCCATGATCGACCGCCAGATCGCGACATCGTTGCGGAACGAGTCGAGGCCATCGATGAACACCCCGGTCGTACCCAAATGCACCGACCAGTTCGCCTCCCAAGCCCGGAAGTCGCGAATCCAGAACGGCTTGCCCGCCTCCGGTATGGCCGCAGCCGCCTCCTTTGCGAGCGTTTTCTGTTGGCTGGGGAAGTCCAGCCCGCCGCCGACCGGCCGTGCGATCCCGCGCAGGTTCAGGCAGAAGAACCGCATGGTGTGCGCCTCGTTGTCCTGGAACCGGATGAACGGTATCACCCGCGTGTCCATTTTCTTCACGGTGCCGTCACTCTGCCGGATCGGTTGGAGCGGGTCGAAGTCGTCGGTCTGCTTGCACTCGAACCGAAACCCATACTCGGCGCACTCGGCGGCCACGTTACGGGTGAACTGGTTTTGGCAGTTGGCCCACCAGAACCCGGCTCCGCGATTGAGGTCGAACGGGATCACCTGCTTGGGCAGCGGCTTGCCGGGACCGACAACAACCGCGAGGTTGTGGTCGAGGATATTGTTGATCTCGGTGCCGTCTTCGAGGAAGAAGCCGTGGCCAATGCTCTTGTAGCCCACGTTATCGCGAATCACGAGGCCGTCGGTCCCGTGAATGGTCAGGAAGCGGTTGTGGCTGTCCCAGATCGAGCAACCGATCACAGAGCTTCCGCGCATTGTGTCGCCGCATTCGTGAAAGTGAAGGCTGTACCGGCCCAGTTCGCCCTGTTTCCCCAGATGGCGGAATTCGGCGTAGCTGATGGAACCCGCGGAGTACCGGTGGATCATCGTGTGCGCGCGAACGCCATCCGGGTTGGCCGATTCAACGACCACGTTGCGCGTCAGGTTCGCCACCTCGCCCCGGAAGTCCCCCTCGGCGAAGTGCGTGAAGGTGAGCGACTTGTCGAACGACAGCGGGTAGCCGCCGGTGAAATCCTTCCGGCCGATGCGCGTGATCTTGCGGACTTCCGTCTGGGCGCTGTCGATAAACCCGTTGCCGTTGTCGCCCCGGCCGCCACGATCGCGCTGCATCTTGGTGCCGGTGAAGATGACCTGATCGCCTTCCTTCCAGTCCGCAACCGCCTCATCGAGCGCGACCTGCGTCGCGCCGATCTCACCGCTCTTCTTCAGTTTGACCCACGTTTTTTGCAGCGGCGCGCCGTGGATTTCTAACAGTCCGCCGCAGTTGATGAGCGCCGGGCAGGACGCCTTGTCCATCCCTTCGATGTAGTGCAGCCGCACGGTCGCGGTGTACTCGGCGGGGATCGGAGCACCCGGTTTACCGATGAGCAGAGACGGGCGCGGCTTTCCCTCCGCCGGTGGCTTCGGTCGGACGTGGCAGTTGAACCCCTCCTCGGATGGTTTCTCGCTTGCCGTGAGCGTGATGAGCCCCGCTTCGAGCCGGGTGTTCCTGTCGCGTGCGAACTCCAGCGTGCCAACGATTTGCACGAGGCGGATCACGTCGCGTGAGTCCACGTCGTAGCCTATGGTGTGGCCGGCGCGGATTACCACGCGGTCACCTGTTTTGGGAACGCGGCCCGCGTCCCACGTCTCCTTGGCCGACCAGGGCCCGGATTGTTTGGAGTGGACGAGCGGCGGGTCTGCCGCAGCCGCAATCGGTCCTGTCGAACAGAACGCCACAATTGCGCTGCAGATCACAATGATCGATCTCATCGAGTCTACCTTTCAGAGGGCAGGAACGATCGACGGTCACCCAAATATCAATGGCGACCGACACTCACGGAGATTTCAGCTTGATGGGAGGGAGTGTGTTGTCCCCCTCCTGGATCGTGACCTTCTGGAGGGGTTGTTTCGGATTGCGATAACGACCCCGGAACACATCCTCGCCTTCGATGGTTTCGCTCTTTTCGATTGTCACTTTCGGCCAGAACACAGTGACCGCGTATTCACCGGGCCGCACCTGAAGCGAGAACGATCCGTCCTTACTGGTTCTCGCGGAGCCTGCGCTCGGTTGTTGGGTCGCGGTCTCAATGGGAGAAAGGGGATAAAGCGCGACGTACACCCCCTCGGCGGGCCGGTCGTTCACAAAAACTTGACCCGTGACGGGGTACAGCTTTTCTGCTGTCCCACACCCGCTCTCAATGAGCGCGCTGAGGATTACTGCGGCACAAATGACGAGGGTTACGGTTCGGGGCGTCATTCCGGGATCACCTCACCGCCGTCGCGCGTCGCGATAAACATCAGGGTGGTCACGGACGTGCTCGTGGTGAGGAAGCGGACGCTGCCGTCCCCCATTGCCACGTTCGCGCCATTAGTGTGGAAGCCGAAGACGCCTTGTGAGTTGTTGCAGTTGATGGCGCAGGCGGTGCCGGCGGGCTGGTTACTCACGTTTGTCGGGTATGTGGCCGGGGACTCGATCTGGTATCCCTGTACTTGAAACGCACACCAACCCAACCACGTGCCCCATGCCCCTGGTTGATCCAGAGTCAGGTCCGTGGGCGGCATCGGCATTCCGACCCCCTGGACGTAGTGCGTGTCGTATCCGGCGTGTTCAAGAAAAAGAGTCGTGTTCGACAGGCCGTCGGTGGCCTGAGCAATCGTCGGGTTGGGCGCCTTCAGGATTGGATTGGGGGTGCCGACACCGCCCACGAGTGTGTATGTCGGTGCGCTGATCGCGTGGTTGACCCAGTAGTCCATGCCCCAACCGGTCATGATCGTCGGGTCGGTGGGGTCTGTCGTCGTGCCGGTCGCCGTAATGTATGCCCCGTAGCTCTTCCCGGTCGAACTGGACTTGCGCATCTTGATCAGATTGTTTGTCGGGTTCGAGGGGCAGATGATGATGGGGAGACGCGTGTTCGCCACGGGTTGATTCACCGGGTCTGCGAAGCCCCCGGGCGCCGTCGGTGAGAATCCGTTGGCAAGATTGTTTTGCTCGATGTAGGGAAGCAACAACACCATGTGACCGTATTCGGGTGAGGAAGACGGTCGAGCCGCTGGAAAGGCGTTGTTCGCGTTGTGGTAATTGTGGGCGGCGAGGGCGAGTTGCTTGAGGCTGTTCTGACACTTCATCCGGGACGCCGCCTCACGCACCTTCTGCACTGCGGGCAGGAGCAAGCCGATGAGGATCGCAATAATGGCGATCACCACGAGCAATTCGATCAAGGTAAACGCAGTGCGAAAAGAACGACCCATGCGGTACTCACGGCGCGGGGTTGGATAGCGGAGTTGCGTTGCGGGGACGGAACGGCGTCCAAAGCGGAGCAAACTCACCATGTGATGGCGAGCCCGTTAAGCGAAACCCATGCCGCTCCGCGGGCAACCCATCTGCGGGGAATTGCAGCTTGTTTGCGTCAACAAGAAGTGAGTGAGGAGACGACGCTGAACACCCCATGCCCGCGCTTGGTTGCCTTTTGACCACGGGTTCCGCGCTCAGCAGCCCTCAGCCGCAAAGTCTGCGCTGAGCATCACCAGTCGAAATCGTGGGCGTGCTTTTCCCACTCGATCGCGCGAATCTGCTCGCGCACGCCGGCATCGATCGGGAAAGCGAATTCATGCTGAAACCAGATGACGGTGAGTTGTGAAGCGTGGCGACTTGTGTCTCGCGCGGGTTGGAATGACGTAAATCGAGCAATACAAACGCAGCTCGGGATCGCGGAGGGGGTTCCAAATGGGTATCGTCCCTCGTACGGGATTGGCCGCTCGAGCGGCGGAATCAAAAATGGCTCGTCCCCTCGGTTTCGTTCGTCCGTAACGATGCGCTGCACGATGGCCGGATTCCGTTCCGCAGTCGGTAAACCTTCGAGCAGACCTTCGTACACATTCCACTGACGCAATTCGCGGAGCGCGAGCCACCGCTTAGTCTGAAGGACAAAATCGGATTGGTTCGTCTTGACGTCGCCCACCGCAGTGAGCCACTTCGCGTCGATCTGGCCACCGAGTTCGAGCAGCCGGTTGGTCCGTTCTACAACCTCAAGCTGAAGGCGCAGGAACTCGGCCTCGCGCGGTCGGCCGTGCTCGTCGAGCCAGTCAGCGAACACGAGCCGCGTGGACCGCTCCGCTGGTTGATCCGCGATCGCTTTCAGGAAACTCGCTTCGTCAGTCATGCCAACCCCCGCAATGCGGTTGTGTTCGCAACCGCAGCGTATCAGGTCCACATGAAACTCAACAGGCCCGATGTCAGCCGTAAGAAGCGACAATTGCTTCTTGCGGCTGACATCGGGCCTGCCGAACACCTTATGCGAGCAATACAAGTTTACTTCTTCGGCGTGACTTTCAGCACGAACGAATCGCTGTGGCCGCCGGTCGTGGGCTGGTACATCAACTCCCCGCGAGCCGGAGCGAGTGCGAACTCACCCGCGAACTCCGCCAACACCACGAACTCGGCCGTCGCCTCGCGCACGGTTTCGTAGTGGAAGCAGGTCATGGCTTCACGATCCTCGCGAAGGACGTGGAGCATGGCTTCCGGCGTTTGCAGGAACCGGCGATCATCGGCCGGGATGGTCTCGAATCCCGCCGGCTTCGGGCTCTCGATCAGGAAGTATTGCAGGTCCCCGACGCCCGGTGTCGCGGTCACGCGAATCTTCACGAAGCTGCCGACCGGTACGCTTGCTCCGCTCTTCAACTCGCTCCACGTCCCGTCTGCGTTGCGCAGACTGACGGTACGGGCGATCTTCACGCCGTGGTCGCGTGCCGGGATGAGCTTGGCATCGTTCCGCGTGAACGATACCTGCACGCGAGCCAGCGCTCCACCGGTCGTTTCGACTCCGCTCACGGCGAAGACATTCTCGCCTGCTTTCAGTTCCTTGCCGTCCGCTTTCAGTGTCTTCGACGCTGCGGAGTCGAGCTTCACGTTGCCGATTTCGGTGCCGTTGAGAGCGATTTTCACGATGCCCGTCGCGGCTTGTCCGGCTTTCGTCACCGCGAGGTAATCGCACAGTGCATACAGCACGCACGCCGTGTCTTTGGTGGATTCCCACCGGTCGCCACGCTTGGTGCTGTGGAAGTACGCGAGGATGCCAGGAATCAGCGGATCGTTGGGATCGTACGCCACAAGCGCCTTCATCACCGCTGCAGTGACCTCTGTGGGGTTATCTTCCCACCGTGAAAAGCCAGCCGTCTTCCAGAACACGCGATCGCCGGATTTCTGTGCCCGCTTGCGGAGTTCCGCGACGAGCTTATCGGCGAGAGCTTGCTTCTTGAACTTCACCGCCAGTTCCAGTGCGAACGCGTGCCCGATGTCGGAGATGCGTTCGCTTCCGACTTTCTTCTCGATGGTCACCCACCAGGGGTCCAGTTCCTTCGGATCGCACTTCATCGCGTAAACCCACAGACAGAACAAGCTGTCGTTCATCTCGCGCGACCAGCGTTGCTTGACTGCGGCAGCTCCATCGATCCCACCCCACGCTGGACCAAGTGCGGCCAGGTATTGTTTGAGCCGCGCCATTCCATTCGGGATCGTATTGGGGTTCGGACACGGATACCCCGCGTCTTCGGCTGCGATCAGCCCGAAGAGCGCGTAGGGGGTCATCATCTCGTGAGTTTGGCCGTTCCCCTGCCAGCCCCATCCGCCATCAGGTTGCTGTAGCGCGATCAACCGTTTCTGGCCCGCCTCGACCACCTTCGGCAGTTTCTCTTCGAGTCGCTTGATGGTGCTGATCCCCGACTGCTGCAGGATATGTGCAACGCGGAGAGCCGGCAGGAAGCGACTCATGGTCTGCTCGACGCAGCCATACGGGTATTCAACCAGGTATGGCAGTGTATCAGCCAGATCAGCGGCCAGGGTCGGCGCCACCGTCACACGTACCTGGGCCGATTTCGGATCGAATCCTACCGGCAGAGTGAGCTTCAATTCGTCCTTGCCGACGATGCCGCTGGCGGTGACTTGTTCAGGCACGCTTGCGGATACGACCGGCAACTTCTTCAGCGACGCGTCGCTGCCCGCGTCGCACTTGGCGGACATGAGCAGGTCAGTCATGCCCGGCTTGCCGGCGCGGTAAGTCCAGTACACCGCGACGTTCCCCTGCGGGGGCACTTTGACGGTTTGTTCGCCTTGCGAAAGTACCTCTCCGTTCTCCGCGTTCAGGTGCACGCGGATGCTCTGTTCTTGATTCGTCAGGTTGTGGGCCGTGCCGAAGACGCTGACGATGTCGCCTTCGGTGAAGGCGCGCGGCAGCATCGGCCAGATCATGATGGGCCGCGAACTCTTGAAGCGGCTGACGGCGGAACCGACGTGCAATTTCGGTGACACTGCCGTCACTTGCACACGCCAGTTGGTCAGCGAGTCGGGCATCTTGAACGACGCGGTCGCCTTGCCGGTCTTGTCGGTGCGAAGCGTTGCGGTCCAGAATGCGCTATCCGCGAAGTCGCGGCGCACCACATTGTTATCGACACCCAAGCCTGGCATCGGTCCGCTCACTGCACCAGGACCGGGCAATCCGCCGAGTTGGCTGAAGTCACGATTGAAGCCGAACGACATGCCCATCTGACCGCCGACGAACGGCTGCGAGAAGGCCATGTTTCCACCGGGATACGAGAAGCTCCCCTGCATGCCGGCCACGCTCGGGACGCCAAACCCCCCGCCAAACCCACCCGCGATGCCGCCGAACCCTCCGAACCCGCCGCCAAAACCCATGCCAAACTGGCTGATTTGACCGCCAAAACCACCCATTCCCATCATGCCGCTGAAACCGTAGGGGTAGAATCCACTGAACTGGAAGCCGTAGCACTGGAATCCGCCACACATGTTCCAGCCCATGCAGCCCATGCCGTAACAGGGTTGGTTCTGATAGAAGTTGCCGCGATGCGCCAACCACGGATCGATGCCGTTACGGTCGGCCAGGCCAATCAGTACGGTGTTGTCGATAACCGTCGCCGAGAGATACTGCTTGGGGACCTCCTTGTTCGTCTCGTGGGCGGCGTCGCGACGCAGCAGATCCGCGAGCCGTGCGGACTTCGATACCGTCCACCGGTTACCGAAATCCGCCCACAGCGGCTGGGCGAGATACACCTCGAACCCCGCCAGGCGCACCAGCGTCACGACATCCACGCTTACCAGTCTGCGTTCCTTCCACCTGGCGACCAGTTCCGTGAGCCGTTGCTCCAATCCCGGTTCCTTCACCAGTGCGTCCTGGTTTTTCAGCAGTTTCTCGGCCTTCGCGATCAAGTCCGCGATGCGGACGTTGCCGAGTCGTGTCGCCGTGAGGTCGCGAGCGGCCCGGCCCTGCCCGCGCGTATCAGCCAGATAGAAATCGCGAATGTTACCCGATAGATCGCCCGACACGCCAAGCAACGATTCATCGAACACCGACACGACCAGATCGACTTCCTCCTCACGGTTCACCTGGAAGTTCAGTTTCACATCCGCACCCGGTCCAACGGTATCCGGTGTTGTGGTGGTGATGGTGATTGTGCGGTCGGTGGGAATCACGAACACGTCGTGCAAATCGGCGTGCGTGATCGTCGGCGATTCAACGTACTGCACGCAGACCGAACAGCCGTAGCGGAGGTTCGGCGGAAGCACTTCGTCGAAGCGAACCATGCCATTCGCGCCGGCGGTGATCGGCTTCATCAACTTCACGCCGCTGGCATCACGAAGAGTCAGCAGCAGTTTCGCTCCGGCAAATCGCGTATGAATCGTGCCGGTGAGGTGGCTCCCAGCGGACAGCTCACGAGAATCGAGTTGCAGGACGACGCCCGGCAGTTTGGCGGGCGACTTCACCACGACGCCGGTTTCGGATTGCAGTACGGTGCCGTCCGCCAGCCGGGTGATCGCGAGCAGTTTGTATGCGCCCGGCTGCTTCAGATCGACGTCGGCCTTGCCGTTGACGACGGGAACGGCCGTGAGCACTTTCCGCTTCACCGGGTCGTAAACGGCCATCGCCTTCCACCCATCTGCGGCTGACTGTTTCGCGGCGGGTTCGACGACCTTCAGCGGGGGAATCCGCGTGTTGCCCACCAGGTTACCTTCGGGATGGCCAATCGGTGATACCACCACGGGCACGGAAGGGCTCGCTTCGAGTTTCATCACGATGACGGTCGTGGCGGCCGCGTCCTTGTCGCCGATACCGACGGGCGTGATGGCGACGGGGATTTTCTCACTCGTCGCGTACATCTCCTTCGATGTGGCGACGAGAATCGATTTCTCGCTGAACGGAGTGAGCGAGAACGTGCCGATAGCGCGGTTCTCGCGACCGGTGTCGTCGAGGAACGTCGCGTTGACGGTGATCATGTGTTGGCCCTTCAACCACTCCGGCCAAAGGTCGATGCTGAAGGTACCGGGTTTATCACCGGCGCCGGCGAATTCCACTTTTCCTTCGCGCATAGCGACCGTTCGCGCACCGAAGCCGGCGAACGACATCGCGGAGACGCCGTTGGCGAGCGTGAGCAAGCGTTCGTCGTCGGGAAGCGTGTTGAAGTCATCCACCGAAGGTGGACCGCTCTCGTTTACGATAAACTTTGCCGGGTCGAGCGCGAGTTTCTCCACATCTGCCGCTTGCGAGACCACGGCCGACCACGTGGCGGAAGTGCCTTTCACTGGGCGGTCGAGATAGTCGCGGGCATCGAATGTGAGGATCAGCTTGCCGTCCTTCACCTCGCCCTTCAGTTTCAAGCCGACCTTCGTCTTGCGATACTCGCCGAGCAGCACGCGTGCGTCTCCCGCAAGCGGAAGGGTTTCCCCCTCTCTCGTCACGATCAGGTGATAATGGTCGAGGCTGTCGGCGTCGCTGAATGTGTACTGCCCGGTGAGTCGGCCAGAGTCATCGGCGCGTAACTTCAGGCGTGTCGCGCGCGTTTGTCGTGTTTCGCTCGTGATATCGACAGTGAATTCCTGATTCGCGAGTGGTTTGAAGTCGATACCGTCTTTCGTTTCGTGAATGTACGCGACGAACTTGAGTGTGTGGCCGGGGCGGTAGGCGGAGCGATCGGTGATGACGAACGCGGTGCGTTTCGTGCCTTCCGGCTTCGCGGGAAGCGTGGCGTGCGCGGTGAGAGATTTTCCGTCCCCGGTTGCGAGTGTGAGCGCGACCGGTTGTGGCTTGCCAGAGGTATGAGCCCAAGCGAAGGTGTTGTCGTCGCCGATGGTGGCGTCAAAACTCTTATTCCCGGCTTTGATCGCGACCTTCGCGCCGGCGAAACTCTTGGCTCCGGCGACCCAGCCGCGCAGTCCGCGTTCGTCCGGCAACACCACCAGTTCGGTGGGATTGGCGGCGGGTTGAGTAGTGGCGAAGAGCGGGACAACTCCGCGCGGTTTCGCCTTGGTGATGGGTTGTTGGGGGGGATCGGCTGGATCGCGCGGCGAATGAACGAGTGCCGCGACGAGGGAAACGGACAAGAGGCCGGCGGTTGCCGCCGCCAGCCAACGCGGGAGAGAAGCTGTCCACCGCATGGATACACCCCTTTCCGGGACGCTCACAGGTACCGGTTATAACAACCGATACCCACAAACGTTGGCAAGCGGAAAGCGAACATACCCGAATGCAGAGATCCGCGATCACAATTTGTGGATTCGCCTTGCGGAGGCGGCCCCAATGCCTGAAACGATATATGGTCGGTTCGACGTGGTTCTCCTAAACTGGCGTTCACAGTCGGGTGTTTGAGAACGCCGCTTGTGTGTACAAGCACTCGAAATCAAATGCCCTCATTTCCTTTCCGATTTTGCCGGGCAACCAAGATGTCTCCTCGCCAACTTGGCGAGTTAAGAACCTTATTCTCACTCACTCACCATGACACGACTCCTCGTCCCTCTTGCGGTCCTGCTCCTCGCTACACCGCAACTTTACGCGTTCGAGCCGAGCGAAAATTACACGAAGCGCGAAATGCGCGGATTCACGATCCTTGTGAACCCCGAAGTGGAGAAACACCCGGACGAAGCGAAGGCGGCATTCGCTGAGTTGGACAAGCAACTCAAAAAGATTAACGAAGTGGTGCCGGAAAAGCCGCTCACGGCTCTCAAGAAGGTGAAGTTCTGGATTGAATGGCAAACCAAGAAGAATGGCGCAGCGGAGTTCCACACGTCGAAAGGCTGGCTCAAGGACAATGGCTACAATCCGGAGAAAGCCGGGTGCGTCGAGATCAATAACCTCAAGAACTTCGTTGATTGGTCACAACGAACTCAGCCGTGGATGATCCTGCACGAACTCGCCCACGCGTACCACTTCCTCACGCTGGGCGAAAAGTACGCTCCGCTCCAGGACGCATACAAGCAGGCGATGGAACGGAAGCTCTATGAGAGCGTTGAATTCGTCCTCGGCGGCAAGAAGAAAGCCTACGCCGCCACCAACCCGGCGGAATACTTCGCCGAGTTAAGTGAAGCGTACTTCGGCAAGAACGATTTTGCCCCTTTCACACGCGCGGAACTGGAGAAGCACGACCCCGTCGGCTATGCGATGCTCAAAAAGGCGTGGGGCGAACCCAGGTAGAGTGGACTGTGTCCGACAGAATCTCTCGCCGGAGCCACCCATGTCGTTCAACCGTTTTCTCATGTACGCGGGGTGGCTGGTAGTTGGGGTGGGTGGACTGACGGCAGGAGGGTCTACCATCGTTCTGCTGCGCGGCGACCCGACGTATCTGGTCCAGGCGCGGACGCGCGGTGGCGCGCCTTACGGCGCCCCAGCGCCGGTCGCCTTCCCCTGGCGGGCGTTCTCCGCAACCATCCTCATCGGCGCGTTTGTGCTCGCGGCCCGGCGAGCATTCTCCGACGCGACCGCCGACTTGCGTCTTCCGGTTCTCCTTGGCTTTGGGCTGTGGTTGATCGACGTGGCTGTCTTCGCCGGGACGCGACCGCTCTTTCCGGCAGCGCTCCTCATCACATGGTTGACTCTGCCGCTATTGCTCATTGCGTATGCGGAGACGATCAGCGAGTTGGCCAGTCAGCGGGGCCCCGCCCCATCGTGGGCGTTCTGGGGGCTGGGGCTGGTGCTCCTCGCTCTGCCCATCGGCTGGGCGATCTTCTTCAGCGCGGCGGAGTGAACCTGTCTCCCATGCATGCTGTCCGAGAGACAAACGTGCATGGAGAAGGCTGATGGCAACACACCTACTCGATTCCGGTTCCATCCGCATCCTTCCCGATTTCCTACCCACCCACAGCGATCTCTACGAACACCTTGCGTCTTCGGTCGTTTGGGACACGCGCCTCCGCGCACGCAAGTCGATGAGTTTCGGTGTGCCGTACAACTACTCCGGCATCGAATGGCCCGCGGTTCCCTTTCACGAAGCCATCGTTCCACTCCTTTCATGTGTCGCAGCGGAAGTTGGCTTTATGCCGAACAACTGCCTGGCGAACTATTACCCAGATGGCGACTCCACGATGGGCTTTCACTCTGACTCGACAGCGGAACTCGAACCGGGGAGTGGCATTGTGGTCGTTTCACTCGGCGCGGAGCGCACGATGACCTTCCGCCGTATGGACGACAAGACCGCGACCGAGAGTTATCCGCTGCACCCTGGCTCGCTCCTGTGGATGTGTCTCGAAATGCAGATCGAATGGCGGCACGCGATCCTTGCGGACGCGAGAGCAACCGGCGGCCGAATCAGCGTGACATTCCGGCAGATGAGAACCTGAGTTATGGGCTGAATCGAGCGAAGAAGTGGAAAGGAACGGCAGTGCCGCTTCGGTTGATGTTCCTGGGCGATCCTTCTCATAAGATTCATATTTAGGCCAACGACCTATCGTACGCTATCCTGGAAGAGAATATTTCGCCCGGTTTAGCTCTGCTTCTATGCCGACCGCGCACACCAATGAGGCGCTGTTCACGCTCATTGAGCGCAGTGGACTTCTTGCGCGCCCACAACTCGCGGCGTATCGGGATTCGGACGCGGCCGACAACGCACTCGAACTGATGCGGGCGTTGGTTCACGACCGCTTGCTGACGCCATATCAAGCTCGCCAGCTTCTCCGCGGCAACCATCGCGGTTTCTTCCTCACCGAAAAGTACAAGGTTCTCGATCGCCTCGGTGAAGGCGGAATGGGGCATGTGCTCCTGTGCGAACACATGCTGTTGCAGAAACTGGTGGCAGTGAAGTTGCTCAGTGCTTCCTGGCTGCATGTGCCCGGCGCGGAGCAACGGTTCATGCGCGAGGCACGCGCCGCCGCTACTCTCGATCACCCGAATGTGGTTCGCGTGTTCGATGCCGACCGGGCGGCGGGTGTCCCGTTCATGGTGATGGAGTATGTGGACGGGAAGACCTTGCACCAACTCGTCGCCGCATATGGGCCGCTGTCGCCGGTGCGAGCCGCCGAGTACATCCGACAGGCCGCGATCGGTCTGTTTGCGGCCTATCGGGTCGGATTGGTTCACCGCGACATCAAGCCGGGTAACTTGCTTCTGGACCGCTCGGGGGTGGTGAAGATTCTCGACCTTGGCCTTGCTCGGTTTTTGGTCGATTCAGCGCGCAACCACAACCTGACGGAGCAGTTCGACCCCGGCACTGTCTTGGGGACCGTCGATTTCATTGCGCCGGAACAGGCCGACAATTCCAGCAAGGTCGACATCCGCGCCGACGTCTACTCGCTCGGTTACACGCTGTACTTTCTGCTCACCGGCAAAACGCCCTTTGGTGAAGGATCGGCCGCGCAGAAACTCATGTGGCATCAGGTCCGCGAACCTGTGCCGCTCGCCCAGCATCGTCCCGATATCCCGCCGGTGTTTCAGGAAATCTTCGAGCGGATGACGCGCAAGAACCCGCTGGATCGCTATCAAAACCCCGCCGAAGTCGTCGCGGCGATCAGCCCGCTTGTGAGCGGACCGGTTCCACCCCCGCCGGCCGCGCAGATGCCCAAACTCCGCCCCACCGAGTTCCTGCTTGGGCTCTCGCCACCGCCAGCGCCAGAAATGATTGCGGGCACAGACATCGACGATACCACCCCGCCTGTATTGACAGCGCTGACCACGCAGTTGTCCTCGATAAACGGCGTCAATAATCCCGGCAGTGATGAGTTCCGGCTGACCGCGACCGGTTCGGCCGAACCGCTTGCAACGTCCTCTTCACTCCACCAGCCCACTTCGGCCGAGAGTGCGGCGAGCCCAACACCTCCGCGATACCTCTGGCCGCTGACGGTTGGGGTCGCGCTCGCCCTTGCGGCTGTCGTGGGTATTGCCGTGTGGCAACTCTCGAAGCCGGCCAAGAAAGACGTGGAATACCGGCCGATCGACAATCCGTCGCCGAACCCGACTCCCCCTGCTCCGGTGATTCCCGCAGAGATCGTGCTCACGGGCGAGGGGTCATCGTTTGTCGATCCCATGATGCAGCGCTGGGCCGAACTGTACAAACAGAAGACCGGAGTCGCGATCCGCTACGCCAAGACCGGATCGAGTGCCGGCGTTCGCGAGTTCACCAGCAAACGGGTGATGTTTGGTGCCACCGATGCCTTTCTGACCGACGAGCAACTTCTCGATGCCCAATCGGTCGGCGGACCTGTGGTCCACATTCCGTTGGTGATGGGGGCCGTTGTCGTTACCTACAACCTGCCCATGGTGAAAGAGCCACTCAAGTTCACGGGCGGGGTGCTGGCCGACATTTACCTGGGCAAGATCACGAAGTGGGACCATCCAGCCATTGAAGCCTGCAATAGGGGCGTGAAGCTGCCCTCGCTGGACATCACCGTCGTTCACCGTAGCGACGGCAGTGGCACGACATTCATCTGGACTGACTACCTGAACAAGGTGAGCGGAGCCTGGAAAAAGCCGATGGGACCGGGCGTGGGCAATGTGGTGAAGTGGCCAGTTGGTGTCCCGGCCGACAAAAACGACGGGGTGGCTCGGGAAGTGAGTAAGCAGGTGGGCACGATCGGTTATGTCGAACTCAACTATGCCCTGGCCCAAAATCTGCCGGTCGGCCGAGTGGAAAATCAGAATCTCGAACACGTCACCCCGAGCCTGGCGAGCGTGACCGCCGCGGCGGCCGGGAAAATGAAGGACGTTTCCCCCGACCTCCGCTTCACTCTCACCGACGCGCCTGGGAAAAATGCCTATCCCATCGCCGGCACCACGTGGGCCATCGTCTTCCGCAAGCAAGTGCGCGAGAACAAACAACTGGCCGATTTCCTTCACTGGATCGTTCACGACGGCCAGGCGGAAGTTACCGAACTCAAGTACGCCCCACTTCCTCCCGAACTGGTGAAACGGATCGATGTCCTTCTCGCCGAGCCGTGAGGTGCCCCAATCCGCAGAGACACACGGCCGTGATTCTCGCGCCAGTTCCGTGAACCTTTTACTCAAACCCGGTGTCCGTGAGGCGCATTCTTCCCGCCTCACGAGCCACCACACATGGCACGCCACCCGAAACCGAAGAAAGCCAACAAGGGCAAGTACGCCGACCCCAAGACGGGCGAATTCCGGCACACCGACGGCGACCGTCGGCACCGCCGCGGCGCATCCGCCAAGGAAGCGATCAAGAACAAGAAGCTCCTCCGGGAACTTGACAGCCCGCCGGCGGCGTTGCCGGAGACGGATGAAGCCGGAGACGCGGGCAGCGCGAATGCCTGAACTCTCATTTCCGATCCGTCAGCGCGGCGCGGTGGTGAAAGTGCTGATCCGCGTGCCGGGATTACCGGGTGTCTTCGGCCCGTTCCCCGCGTATCTCGATACGGGTGCGAGTGTCACCGTACTCGACTCCGGCGTGGTCAGTACGCTCGGTATCGAACCGGTCGCGGCGGCGGGATTGCACGTCCTCGGCCGCGATACGGTGAGCCATCACGGCGTCTATTCCGTGGAAGTCGCGCTTGCCGACGCGGAAGACCCCTTCTGGTTCGCGTTGGACGTGCTGGACGGCCCCGTAAACCCCAAGGGGACTGCCGCAGCGCTCGGGCGCGATTTCCTCGCTTCTCTCATCTTCACATACGACGGCCCGGCCGGGCGCATTCTGTTGCGGTGGTGATTCGCAGGCGTAACATGCTCTGCCAAAACCGTGGTCGAGGTTGTCGCAATCTGAGTAAACCCGTTTCGAAGCAACCAAAATGCGACCCCGACCCATCAGTATTGCCAGAGCAACTAAAATGCCTGCGCCCGGCACCTCAGTCGGGATATTTGCTACCCGGAGATACCCATGCTGCGTTTCATTCGCGTGGCCGCCTTCGCGGTCGCTGCTGCCGGTTTCACCTTTGCTTCCGCAGATGAGAAGAAGCCCGAGGAGAAGAAAGAACAGAAAGCCGTGGTGCTGAAAACGATTCTCAGCGTGACGTATGAATTCGACAGCGACAAGAAGAAGTTGACCGTGACAGCGGTGGGTCAGGTGCCCACGGGCGGCTGGAAAGATGCCAGGTTGACACGCCGTGCGACAAAAGACGCGCCAAAGGATGGCATCTACGAGTACGACCTGACGGCCGTGCGCCCCACCGGCATTGTGCCGCAAATCGTGTCGAAGGTGACCGCCAGCGACACCTGGGACAACCCACCGGCGGACATTAGGGGCGTGAAGATTCACGGCGTGGGTGACGGAGCGAAAACGGTGAAGTTCGAGAAGTAAGAATCCTGGTTGTCACTCTTTACCGAGAACGAGATCAACCACGCAGCAGCCGCGCACATGGACTTGCTTGGGATCACGGCAGTGGTTGAGGATGTCCTCGTTATCGCAGCCGGCGTCCTGAAGGGCATCCGCGAGAATCGGCATCGCGCTGAAATCGCGCGATCCGTACATCGTGCGCGCTAGTGACAATGCGGTGTCAGTACACCAAGAGGGAGAGAAAGTAACAGAGCGGAAGGGATTGCCGAAGATGTCGCGTATGAGTTCACACTGGGCTTTCCGTTCCATTCGTTTTCTTGCTGCGGGGTCGTGAACGACATGGATATCGAAGTGAAACACTGATGAACAAGCGAGAACGGCAGCCCCCTCATTTCCATGCGGAACAACCGCCGCAGCGTTGGAGTGCGCCAGATCCAACGTAACTGCATCGATCATTTCATCTGCATACTGTTCCGCCGCTTCGACCGCACGCCACCAGCGTGGGTCGGTCAGGAGTTCCCGGATTCGGTAGCAGCAGGCGACTGCGAGCAAACGAAGTTTCCGGCTACTGGCGCCCGCTTTGACGTGAGAAATCAATTGATACGGGCGCGTCGTCGTTAGCCAGGTTCGCTCGTTCACGGCAGCAGTTCACTCGCGAGAATCGACGCATTCGGAGCGGCCAACGGCGAGATGGAGTCGCTTGCATTGAGTATGAGATGTGTTTGATAGGCGGTTGCGCCCAGACCAACAGGAAGAGGAACGGGATCGCGGAAGACACGGAGTTGTCGATTCGTCACATCGAGAACCCAGTAATCCGGGATGGCCGCGGTTGCGTAGAGTTCAGCCTTCGTTGTGGTGTCGTAGAAGAGTGTCGTGTCGGCGACTTCGACAAGGAGGGCTGCGGTGGTGGGGTGATTGGTGTAATCTCGCGGCGATCCGGGAATAACGGCCACGTCCGGCTGTGGTTCGGAACCGGGCGTTGTGCCGGGGACGGACAAAGGCTGCTGTACATCAACGTAGAATCCGGCAGCAAACACTCGTGTCTGAATCGTCGATACCAAACTCACGCCGACGTGATGCAGCCAGCCGATGGGGCTCATTTCGATGATTTCTCCGAAGATGAGTTCGACCCGCTTGCCGTCGAAGTAACCAAGTTTACCCATCTCGTAGTATTGCTTGTGGGTGAACCGGAATGGTCGGGGTGGTATTGGTGGCGCTTTCGTAGTCATAAGTCACCTCCTGTCTTTCAGTGTAGCGTCACTTCCTTCCCGCACGAGATCAACCACCCAGCAGCCACGAACGTGCGTTGCGTCTGCATCGCGGCAATGGTTCAGGATGTCGTCGTTGTCACAACCGGCGTCTTGAAGTGCATCCGCAAGTATCGGCATGGCGCTGAAATCGCGCGAGTCGTACATCGTGCGAACCAGTGACAACACGGTGTCAGTTCGATAGCGTTTGTCGAACTTGATCTTTTGGAATGGGTTGCCGAAAACATCGCGAAGTAACGCGAATTGCACGCGTTCCTCGTCCTCGCGGGTCGTAACCCCGCTCTCCGCCATCGCGATAGCTGCCCGTATCGTTGCCGTTTGCGTAAACTCGCCGGCGCTGGGGTGCAGCAGGATAACCGGAACGCTGGCCGCCCACTCCGCGGGGGTTCCCTTCCCTCCCACACGAACCTGCGGCACGAGCTTCGCGGCTTTCCGCGCTGCGTCAACTTCGGCCTTGTCCGCGAGGCCCTCGGCCAGGCGCTCCGCGACATCCAGTGCTTTCAGGCTCCGTTTGTCCGTGAGGAAAGTACCGAGCCGATGGCAGCAGGCGCACGCCCACAGGCGGAGTTTGCGCTTGTTCTTCTTCTCTTCGCTCAGCCATTCGCATGCAGCGCGAAGCAGGTCAAAGTCCACTTCTCCGAACCAATCTCGCTCCGTCATCGCTCCCTCCGGCGCTTTCGCGGTAGCGGCACAGCGACAGGCGGCATAGCGTTATCGTCTGCCGAGTGCGAGATCAACCACCCAACAACCGCGAGCATGGACTTGCTGGGCGTTGCGGCAGTGAGTGAGGATATCGTCGTTGTCGCAACCGGCGTCTTGAAGTGCATCCGCAAGTATCGGCATGGCGCTGAAATCGCCCGAGTCGTACATCGTGCGAGCCAGTGACAACACGGTGTCAGTCCGCCATTCAGAAGAGAAGATGACAGGACGGAAAGAGATTGCCGAAGATGTCGCGGAAGTACGCGGACTGTTCTTCGGCTGTCGGCGTTCCGAACTCGTGGGAACAGGCGCGGAGAGAAACCATCGCGGCGCGATGGGTAAAGTGTTTTCCGCCCGCAGCGATCAGAAAAACGTTGTACGGTCCACCTCCACCGTCCATCTTTCGAGCCGCACGCAGTCCCTTGCGATTCAGTTCACCGTCCGCGAACCGTTCCGCTGCGGCCAGACTGACCTCCCACGCCGGCGAGGCCAGCCAGGCGCGAAACTGTTCATACCGTAGATTCAACTGCCGAGGTGAGGTGACAAGGCGCGCACACGCAACCGTCCAGAGTCGCATCCGGCGGTCGCTGGCCGGTTGAGGCAGATACTCATAGAGCCTCTGCACGTCGTGACAGTTCACCCACTCCTCTTCGTTCATTCGTTGGCCTCAAATAATGCAAATGTGTTACTCCGTTCAGAATCAGCCCCCAGCCGATGATCGGATGAACACCCAACCGAGGAAGGCCAACCAGGTCACCGCGAAGAGAAGCGGGACGACGAAGGCCAGCGGCCGGGAAATCGACAGTCCGTCGGTCCGCCCTGGGCCAACGAACCCGGCCAGCGTCCGCCGATACTCCGGAACCACCTGCTTGATCTGCGTGTTGACGTGGATGCAGTAGCGCCAGTGCCGGATCTGGACGATCAACCACAGCACTGTAAACGCCAGCGCAACCAGAGTGAGAGGCAAGAACACGCCGAGCGCCGGTTCCTTGTTGTAGAGGATGGCGAACACCCCAAGGAGCCCAACTTGCATCGCGGAAAAGTAGTTGAGCCGGTCGTAAAACAGTCTCTCCTCGTGAATCCCGTGACTCCACAATCGGTTCACCTCGTCCGGTGGGGCCGGTGGGACCGAGTCGATGGGCTGGTTGGGGTTCATTCGGTGCTCTACCGCGGATGGGAATAACAGAAGCGGAGTCTTATCAAATCCACTCCCGACCCGCCATCGCGCTTCGTCGGTCGTCAATGTAGCAATGTTTCGAGAGATGCGAAGCTCATCGATTCATTCCTTGCCCAACACCAGATCCACCAACCGGAAACCGCGAACATGAGGGACTGGCCCACGGCAGTGTGAAAGGATATCGTCATTGTCGCATCCGGCGTCTTGAAGTGCGTCGGCCAGAATGGGCATTGCGCTGAAATCACGCGATTCGTACATCGTGCGAGCAAGTGACACGGTGGTGTCGGTGCGCCACTCTGGAAAGAATGTGATGGGGCGGAACGGATTGCCGAAGATGTCGCGGAGGAAAAGTACCTGGAGTGCTTGTTCAACGCGATGTGCCTTTATTTTGTCCCTTGCATTGATCGCCGTCGTCCCAACCGTTACCTGAACTGCATACTGTGGTGCGTCAAGTGAGGGAAGAGCGCACCGCAGGCTTGGTGCCATCCAACCATCACCATGATAGAGCGGGGCATGGGCATCTTGGCAAGCAAGAACCGCCGACCGAATTGCCACACCTTCGACGAATGCCTCCACCGTTGCCAACACCCGTTGGTCTTCTGCGGATAGCCATTGCACAACGCTTCTACCACACGCGATGGCCCCAAAAACAATTTCCGATTGCTGGCTGCGTCCCCCAAGAACTCCAGTATCGGCTGCGGGTTACTCGCTGCCAGCCATTCCGCTTCGGTCATCGGTCGCCCGTGACCAGCATGACCGATGCGGCGCCGGGTACAAGCTTGTACCGGCTGTCAACCTTGTGCGTCCGGGAGCGGGGTCGGTGTTCCGGGCGCCAGTTGCCGGCCGAGCAATCGCGCCCGCGACCACCAGGCGGCAAAAGTTGGAAGTCCGCAAATCACCAAGAGGGCCAGCCCCCGGGCCGGCACCATCTGACCCCAGTAGGCCGAGAATTGCGGACCGGTGACCGCCACCACCGGCAACCAGGCCAGGATCAGCGCGAGCAGCCACCCCCGATTGCGCGGAACGGCCATCACTGGCATGACCATCGCCATCGGAAGCAAGTACAACACATCGGCGTACTCGACGCGGAGCGGGAGGAAATAGTCGGTGAGGACCACCAGCCAGACACCGGCCTGCACTGTCTCACGCACGCTGAAGGGACGAACGCGGTTGGCCAGGTAAAATAATCCCAGCCAGAGTGCCAGGACCACTGCGTACACTGCCTTTTGGCCACTCGGTGTGTGGAAAAGAGCGGGCAGTTGCGGCTGGTTCAACGCCCGCGCCACGGTCCAACTGGCCCCACGCAGTTCCAACTCCCCAATGCGGAACCCGTCCACCCTCTGTTTCTCTCGCGGCTGCACGCCGTACTCCTTTTTGGCCTGCTCCCAGTCGAGCATGACCTTCTCCCAGGCCGTCGCCACTCGCGTGTAGTTGGCGTAGGCGGTCATTCCGCTGAGCGGTAGCGTGGCAGCAACGCACACGGCGGCGGTGAGTCCTCCGGTCAGCGCTGTGCGGCGAAGACCACCCAACCAGAGCGGCAGGAGAATGATGGCGACCGGCGGCCGCATGGCGATGGCCAGCCCCAACAGGATTCCGGCCACGAGATGGTCCCTTCGGCATCGCACGAGCAAGCCCACGGCAAGCACTAACAGCAGGGCGATGAACACGTAATACTGCCCGCGCTCAACATGAAAGCGCCAGACGTAGCTGGCTGCCACCAGCCCCAGGCCGCACGCCGTAGTGAGGAAACGAATTCGCGCGGACGGACTGAGCCGACTGGCCAGTGCGATCACCGCCAGGAGTGCGACCCACTCCAGCACCATCCAGATGGGACGCTGGAGCGTGTACGGCAGCGGTGACAGAGGGGCATAGACCAGCAGCAGGGGCGGAGGATAGGTACAGCGGCTCAGCCCCCGGAACTGTTGTCCGGGGTCCTGCAACTCCGGCGGCAGGTCTGGTGAGGAGGAGTAAGTGTACGGGTCGATTCCTTGCACCAGCAAGCGAGCGCCAACGACGCGAATGCGCAGATCGTAGCCGTCGAACCGCCAGTAGTCATAGAAGCTGGCCAGACCATTGAGAGCGGTGATCGCCAGGACGATCACCCAGGTCATCTGCTGCCAGTTGGGGAGCGTATCGTAAGCGAAGCCAAACGGCCGGGCCGTCAGCCGCAGCACAGCCGAGAGTCGAAAATCGCTGAATGAGCGCGACAAGGTGCGTTCTCCTCCTCGTGTCATTGGTCATCGGTCATTAGTCATCGGTCATTGGTCATTAGTGGTTCATCCGCCAAGTTCGGTAATCGTGACTGTGGTATGCAGAGTTAACAGCAGTAAATATGGTTGCGCCCGGCTCAGCTCTTCTCCGAACTTGGTAGATGCACCAATTAGTCATTAGTCTTGCTCCATGACCAATGCCCAATGACTAATGACTAATGACTAATGACTAATAAGCGGTCGGCGCCAGACACCGACGACTGTCTTGCCAGCGCGGTAAGCCAGCAATGGATCGAGCCAGCGAGAGAGAGGAATGAAGAACCGGTCCCAGGTCTGAATCTGTCCGGCGGTCGGCATCGACTGTTTCAGTAGAAGGCGATTGGCAAGCGACGCCAGCAGCCCCACCGAGTCGAGGTAGAACAGCTTTTCCAGTTGGAGTGTCGGCGGCGTGAGGGCTCGGAGGCCCGCACGTGTGTACCGCCGATAGTGGCCGATGGCCTTGTCGAAGGGTGTGTAGAGCCACTGGTGGGCCGGTGAAAGCACCACTATCGCGCCACCGGGCGCGAGCAACTCGGCCGCCTGTTGGAGTTCCTCTGCATCGTCTTCGATATGTTCCAGCACGTCGATATAGAGCACGCAGTCGAATCGGCGGCCAATCAGGTCGCCGATGCACCCCCGGACTGGCTCGACGGGCAGAGGAAACGGTTGCTGCTCCTGGCGCTGGCACAGTTGCGCAAGCAACTCTCCGTCCGGCTCCAGGGCAGTCCAACTCTCCTGACGGCCGTCGCACAGGACGCGCGTAGTGCCTCCCAGCCCGGCGCCGACCTCCAGAACGTGCCCGCGCACCCAGCGGCTCAGCCGGCGTCGGAAATAGGCCTTCCAGCGCACAGCCTTCTCGAACAGCGTCAGTTCGCCGCCGGCGTAGTTATATGGCAACAGGGCGACGGCCGGATCCTCGCCGTTCATCGGTCGGTTCCTCCTCGGTGCGATACGGATGAAGCTGCTGGCACGCATCGACAAATTGGCTGGCGTCGCGAGCTGGCAGAAAGGGTGCGGCAGAGCGATTGCTGAGGGTCGTCATCACGAACGCGACGCCCAGGGCGAAGAGTTGCGCAAGCAAGAGACCCGCCAGCCCGAGCACCCCCAACCCCCACGTCGGGAGTTCCAGGCCCGTCAGTGCGGCGCTCGTCAGGAGCACGCTGGCGGCGATAAGATACAGGAGCCCGAGAGCACCCGTCAGCAGGAGCAAACGGACGCCAACGATGTCGCCGAAGACGGAGATAGCGCTCAGCCCGTGTGCAACCAGACCCACAAAGTTCACCCGCGATCGACCCGCCAGACGAGGGGCCCTGTGGGTTGGGATGCTCGTAAACGGGATGCGGGAGCGGAAGACGGCGGCGGCGTAATGGTTCCACAACTCCGGCATGAGCACCAGGCGCGGGAGGGCGCTGGCCGGCACGATGCTGAAGTTGCCAACTCGCACGGCAACGCCCACCAGGAGCAAGTGCAACAGCCGGTACAGATGGTAGAAACACTGGAACGTCAGGCTTTCGGATCGCTTCATGCGCGCCGCGAACACGATCTGGCTCTCGGCGTTCTGCCGCAGCGCCTCGACAAGGCGAGGAACGTCTTCCGGGTCGTCCTCGCCGTCGCCATCCATGATCAGTAATGGATCGGACGTGCCGGACTGTTCGACCCAAGCGACGCCGACGGCAATGGCCCGCTGGTTGCCGACATTGCGGCGCAGTGACAGGACCTCGATGGCGAGAATATTCGCGTAGCCGCCCCGCGCGAAGTTCGGAGGCATCGGCTCGGTAGAGGCGTCATTGACCAGGAGGACGCGGGCCTTGAGCCGGTGGCGTTTGAGGACGGTATCCAGACGGACGAGCAACTGTCCGACAGCCTGCCAGTCGTTGAAGACAGGCATCACGACCCGCAGGGCTCCCGTTGGAGGTGCACTCATCGTTTCGTCTCATCCCGGGCGTACTGCGGCGACTCGGCGCTGGAGGGACAAGACGGTACACCAGGGTCAACACGCGGGTCAAGCCGAGCTGGTACGCTCGGGTGGGTTCGCCCTTCGGCCGCAGCCGTCGGCCTTGGTGTGAGCTGTTCAATAAATGAGAACTCGGCAGGCCGCGTTCTCATTTGAGTTATACCTCGACTGAGGACATGAAATGCGGACGGATGAGAAGTCGTACCAGTGCGTGGTGTGTCGGTGGCAGGGGCAGTTAGAGCCGCTGGACGCGGATGGAGCGACTCCGTGTCCGCAGTGTGGAGTGTACCTCTACCCGCTGTCGTGGGTGCAGACATGGGGAGTGGCTCTGGCTCTCATCTGCGCGGCGGTCGGGTTCGTTCTCGTGGCTGCATGGATCTTGTACGGGCGTCGAGCAATGTCTGTATGTGCGCAACCCTGTGTAATCGTTGCTCGCCATGGTGATAAAGGACAACACCACCACGCAACAGGCGAGTAGCACTGCAAGGAAGTTGCACACGTCCGACAGTGAGCATTTTGGAGTGTTCAAACCCCTCTCCTCAATCGCTCTATCAGCGGCTGCCCACAACAGCGTGTCACTCCGGCAACGGGCGAATGATGATATTGCGGTATTCGATCGTGCCGTAGAAGCACAACAGACCAATCGCCCCCTTCGCTCGGGAGTATTCCGGGTGTGTCTTCAGCACTTGAAGTTTGTCGTCCAGGTCCGCAGTGGGCATTCTTGTTCCGTTCAGTTCGACCTCGATCACGTGCCGCCGTGCCGTAACCCGCAAGCTGTTCCATTCTCCGCGTAGCTTGTTTGCAAAGGGGGGCTTGACTGTGAGATTCACGACCACACCAGTTCGGAACGCATCACCAGCTTCGCGCCCGTGGGCTTCCCGAAAGCCCTCGTCATCGATGAGAATGATCGCCAAACCCTTCCCGAACTTCTCTTTATCGTCGCTCGCGCGCAAGAGCACGATTGTGTGGCCACCGGGGGTCATCCACCGGTATTCCAGTCGCAATTCGAAATCGATGTAATCTCTCTCCGTGAGGATAGCTTGAGCGAGGAAGTTCGGTTTCGGCGTCCCAACGATCGCCCCGTTGGCGACCGACCAAGCGTCTGTACGCCCCTCGACTGGCGGCTTCCAACCGTTGAGATTGGTTCCGTTGAAGAGCGATACGAACCCCTTCGGGAGCGGATTCGTGGGTGGTGTGGGGGTCGGCGGGGTTGGGTTGGGGACTTCGACGACTGGCTCCGGTTGCCGCGTCTTCTGCACGCGCTGAATGACGCCGATCAACACGCCGACGCCAACCAATAGGCCAGCGACCCCGAGTAGAAGGAGTGCGGGCGTACGGAGCCGACGCGGCCTGGCCGGTTCGTTCTCGGGGAAGTCGAAGGGATGCGCCACGACCGTGGCCGGATCCAAGCCAGTCACCGGTGTTCGCGACACGGGGATCGGCACTGCGGTGGACCCGGTGCCGACGAGTAACTGGGTTCCGATCGCGAGCAATTCCTCCGCGACTGCGTCGGCTGACTTGGGCCGGTCCTCCGGTCGCGGTGAGAGCAGCGCGTGAATGAGCCGTGCGAGCGCGAGCGGCGCCGTCGGTGTCGTGGTGTTCACGGGAGTGAAAACGCCGGCGCGGATGGCGTCCGCGCACTCGACAATGGATTTTCCATCGAACGGTACGCGTCCCGTCACCATCTGATATAGAACGGCCCCGAGACTGAACAGATCGGTTCGATAATCGATCGGTTGCCCTTCGAGTTGTTCGGGCGACATGTACGCCACCGTACCGACGAGTTCACCGACCTGCGTCAGGTTACCCTCTGTCGGCTGAACACGGACGGCGACACTCCTCTCGCCGCCCATGCGAGCAAGCCCGAAGTCGAGTACCTTCACGCGTCCCAATGGCGATTCGATCCAGATATTCGCTGGTTTGATATCCCGGTGTATCACGCCGATCTTGTGCGCGGCGGCGAGTCCGAGAGCGACTTCACGCCCGATTCGTGCCACGTCCGAGATCGGTAGCCCGCTCCCGATCAGGTGGCCGAGGTGGTCACCTTGCAGCAGTTCCATCGTCAGGAAGGGCACCCCTTCGTCTTCTCCAACCTGATACACACTGACGACGTTCTCGTGGCGAATTGCGGCGGCGGCGCGGGCTTCGCGCAGGAATCGTTCACGCCCGGTTAAAGACGTATCGAGTCCGGGGAGCATGAGTTTGAGCGCAACGCGACGCTCAAGTGCTGGGTCGATGGCCTCGTACACCGCACCCATCCCTCCGCGCCCGAGGATGCGAAGTACTCGGTGACGGCCGAATGCTCCGAGGTCTCCCGGAACGAGCGGTGGACGGAGTTGGGGGAGTTGATCGTTCTGCACGCTATTGAGTGTGATTGCTTCCGAGTCAACTGTCGGGGTGGCGGCCGTGAACGCGTCGGCCGGCGAGACGCCAGTCGCCACCGTGGGAGGAAGAGCTGGGGGTGGAGGAGACGAAGACACAAAGCTCTCCCAATCGTTGCTATAATCAAGAAAATCGTTTGTGTGTCCGTGCCGGTCCACTTCAAGTGCGGCTCTGCCGCACATCGAGCGAACGCGCGAAGTGACCATTACGAACGACAGTATGTCCGGATTCAAGAGTACATGCCATAAAGTCTTTGCTACGGAATTCAATTAGTCGGACGAATCGTGCATCCGAGTTTCCATAGTTAAAAAGGGATTACGTGACTGCGAAACGCCACGCGGCTCGGTTTCAGATGAGTCGCGTGAGATGGAATCATTCTTTTCCCAATACCAAACCCACCACCCAATAACCACGGACGTGCGTGGCGTTCGCGTCGCGGCAGTGGTCAGGATGTCGTCATTATCGCAACCTGAGTCTTGAAGTGCGTCGGCAAGGATCGGCATTCGGTCAAAGGCTCGCTCTTGGTAGTTGCCTTCCGCGAGCGCAAGGGCTCTAAGCACGAGGTCTGCAGGGAGGGGGTTGGGGTAGGTCTGCTTGTGAAGGCTCCGGAATTCAGTGGTGAACCCGCTCATTTCCACCTGTCATGGTTCCGGTTGACCGCGTTTTCATCTCACGCTATTCCCCAGCCATTCGCGACCAAACACCGCCCAGAGCGGCCGGGGGAGATTGTGTACCGGGGACTGACGATTGCCGTCGCCGCAGTAGCGCTATTACCCGCCGGATGCGCAAGCATGTGGGACGCGGTCACCAGCCGGAAGTTCCGCGACAAGCCGTTCAAGACGGTCGGCCAAGTTATTGTGCCGGAAGACCCGATGGTGGTTTTGCGCGCTGATCCCCCGCGCAGCGGCGACGAGCAGGCAAAGGCCATGCACCGCCTGAAGGAACCACTCCGCAACAAGGGTACCCAGGAAGATCAAGATCAGATTATCGATCTCCTCGCCCGCACTGCGACTGCCGATGGCAGCCCGGTGTTACGCTACGCGGCGATCGAAACACTGGGACGTTTTGAAGATCCGCGGGTATTTGCGATTCTCATGCTGGCGTATCAGAAGGCCGATGGCGAACCGGATGCGAAGTTGCAACCACCCAAGCCCCTGGACAGCAAGATCGAGCTTGCCGCAGGGGGACGAAGCGCCGGCCGATTGCCGACTCATATCACGGAAGATCCTTCGTCGCTTCGGTCGCCAAGTGGCTATGCAGAGGATACGGTTGCGGCCTTGCGGTGCCGGTGTCTTGAATCGCTGGGGAATATCCGCACGCCGGAAGCCGCGCGGTTCCTCGCGGCTGTGGTCGGCGCGGCTGGTGCGGATGTTGCGCCCCCAGGCAGCAACGACGGAGAAGTCCGGCAAGCCGCGGTTCGCGCCTTGGCCCAATCTCGGCAACCAGAAGCGGTGGTTGCGCTGGCATACGTGCTGAATACCGAAGCCGCCAAAGTGGGAGCCGACAAGGATCCAACGCTCATCCACACTGCGCATCAAGGACTGGTGCGATTGACCGGCAAGAAACTTCCACCAGACCCGCAACAATGGAACGAAGTCGTGCAGGCTGGCGTCACCATCGCGCCGCAGCCGAACTGGGTGGAAGATAAGGTTCAGAGCGCCGTGTACTGGATGAAGAAGAAATGATGTCGAACCTCTGTTCAGTAAATGAGAACGCGGCCGGCCGCGTTCTCATTTACTGAACAGAGGTTCGACAAAGTATTTACAAGCATTTCAAGAATGCGACCAAGTCATTCTTCTCTTCTTCCGTGAGCTTCGTTTCCAGCACGAGGTTGAAGAACTCGACCACATCTTCCAGTGTGAGCAATCGGCCGTCGTGTAAATACGGCGGGCTGTCTTTAATGCCGCGCAGTGGGAACGTCTTGATTGGCCCATCGACCGACGCCATGAGGCCGTTGACCATCACCGGCTTGTAGAACCGCTCCACTTTCAGGTTGTGCATCGTGCCGTCGGTGTAGTACGGGGCCGGGTGACAGACCGCGCACTTGGCCTTCGTGTTGAAGATCAGCTCACCGCGTTTCTCGCTCTCGGTGGCCTTGGCGGAATCGAGCTTGCCGAAGATGTCCAGCTTTGGCGCGGGCGGGAAGTCGAGCAATTCCTGAAACTCGGCCATGAAGTGCACCTGACTGCCGCGCTCCAGCGGGTTCACACCCTTCTTCACGGCAGTCATCTGGTCGCCATCGAAGTATGCAGCGCGCTGCTCGAATTCGGTGAAGTCCTCGACGGTGCGCAATGCCCGCTGCGAGCCAAACAGCCGTTGAATGTTGACACCGCGAAGCGAAGGCACATCAACGCGGTGCCGGAACTGCTGCGGGCGGATATCGCCGACCAGGTGCGTGGCGGCGTTGGTGTGGCCGTTGACGTGGCAATCGAAGCACGTCACGCCGCGGCTGGGCTTCTCGCTCCGCCGGTCGTCGGTCGAGTTGAATTGCTGTTGCGGGAACGGCGTGACGAGCAACCGCAGTCCTTCGAGTTGCTTCGGGTTGAGGGCGTCCTTGAACAGCTCATAGTAGTTATCGATGGTGATGAGCTTCCCCTTCGATACATCGCCCAGGTCGAGTCGCGTGGTGAGGAAGAGAGGCGGAGGGAACTCCGGCAGGAAGTGGTCGGGCAGGTCGAAATCGAGATCGAAGCGAGTCAGATCGCGTCCTTCCTGCTTTTTCACTTCCTCGATGTGGAACTTGGGGAACACCATTCCGCCTTCGGGATGGTTCGGGTGCGGCAGGGGCAGAAAGCCAGCGGGGAACAGTCCCCTATCGCGAATCGCCTCCGGGGTCATCGCGGCTAGCGCCGCCCATGTTGTCCCAGCCGGGAGTTTGGCGCGGGGACCTTGTTGCAGAGTCTTTCCGCGTGTCATTTTTCCTTCGGCGGAAGCACGGTCGGCCAGGTCGTACCGTGCTTCCAGCATGGCCAGGTGTTTCTTCGCGATGTCCGACTTCGCGGCCTTCATCTTGGCCATCACGGCCGCGAAATCATCCGCAGCGGCCGCTGGGGGATCAGCGGCCAGCGGTTTCGCGGGTTTGGGAGCAAGCGGGCCGGCGGGCAATAAGTGCCACGCCGCAAGAGCAATCACGCCGGCGAACGCGAGCGCCGGCAGACTCCAGCCGAAATTGCGAACGCGACTCATCGGTGATCCTCGGAGAGGTTGCCGGCCGCAACCCAACAGACGAAGTGTCTGCTGGTCTGCGAGCCTCCGCGAGTTGTACCATGAGTTACAAATGCGGTTAACGGGCAGCTTTCCAAAGGAATTGATAGGAAAGCGCTATGGGCGGGTGGCGAACCCCGCCCGCAAGGGCGGCGGGTGACGCAACCCACCGCCCTTGCGAGCGGGGTTCGCCACTAGCGCCGGCGGTTCCACTCGTCGCGGGCGTACTTCTCGGCGACGAGTTCCTGCATCTTCATAAGCGGTAGTGGTGCATAATCACCAACCGGTTGCCACTCCGCGCTGAGCAGCCGCTTCGCCTCGTCAACGCCGATCGGCAAGTTCGCAATGAATTCCGCGTGTGGCCGATTGCGGCGGTAGTCTGGCTGGCGCTCCGGTGGATTGAGATACTTCGACACGCGTGCCAGATCGAAGCCACAAAGCAACGTACCGTGATGCAAGAAGTGCGTGCGCTTGCGCTGCTGGGCATTTCCCGAAAACTTCACGCCGTTCACCGCGAGATCACTCGTTCCTTCCCGCATCGACGCGACAACCGGCGTGAGTGCTTTCGTGATCCGGGCGAGGATGTAGCGATTGGACGCGGGGATTTCGTTCAGCCCCTGTGCGCGCTCATAATGCAACACCAGACTAAAGCAAAGGCAACCGGGGCCAAGCAGTACAGTTCCGCCGCCACTCGACCGCCGCAACACCGGTACGCCGTCCGCTTCGCACGCCGCAAGGTTCACATCAATCGCGACCGATCCGCCGGACCCCACCACCGCTGCATACGTCGATAATTCCCAGAATCGCAGCACTTCCGAGCCAGTACCCTCTTCCGCGGCGATGAGCAAGGCTTCATCGAGCGCGAGGTTTTCCACGGGTGACGGCAGCGTGAGGTCAAGCAGTTGCATGGGATATCTTTAGCTAGTGGACACAGGCACACAGATGTGTTACCACCGATGGAACGAAACTTCCAGAAGACAGAAGGCAGCACAGAGGAGCCGCAGATGACGCAGATAACACCGATCAGAGATCAGATAACATATATCAGAACACAGAGATCAGAATACAGGCCAATAATACCATCTGTCTTCTTTCATTCTCTATTCTCTGTTCTCTGATCCGTCTGATCCGCGTCATCTGCGGCTCTCTTCTGTTCTCTGTTCTCTCGCTACGATGTCATAGAGCGGTCTGTCGGCCGCGAACTGTGTTGAAATCCTGGGTCAGTTGTCGCAGGGTTTGTTTTTCAAGCAGATTCTATGCGATCGCGACAACCTCCCCGAGGATCTCAAAACAGATTAAGCAGCGAATAACCCCGAACGCAAAGGAACACTCCATGTCGTCTCCCCGACTGGCTCACAATGTCTTCTTCAAGCTCAAGGATGCTTCGCCCGCGAAGGTGCAGGAGTTAGTCGCCGCGTGCAAGAAGTATCTGAACGTGCAGCCGGGGATTCTGTTCTTCGCGGCTGGCCCGATCTGTGCGGAACTCGACCGCGAAGTGAACGACCGAGACTGGCATGTGGGGCTGCACCTTGTCTTCATCGACAAGGCCGCCCACGATGCCTATCAGGACGACGCCACGCACATCAAGTTCGTGGACGAGATGAAACCCAACTGGGCTGGCGTTCGCGTGTTTGATTCGCTGGTGTGAGTCTGTTCGTTGCTCGTAGTGGTGGGTGGACCAGGCTTTGCGCAGTCCACCAATGTCAAAGATGGTGGGACTGCGCAAAGCCTTGTCCCACCCTACAAAGCACTGTCATGAACCGTCTTCAACCACACGAAGTTGCGAAATTCCTCCGGTCGTACCGACTCATCGGCGGCAAACTGCGAAGCGTAAAGATTCGCCATCGCCGCCAGCGTGAAGCCTCGGTGGAATTTCTCGTGAGCGTCCGCGGAGCGATCACCGATCTGGGCAAGGAACCGCGACACGTCCGGCTGAAGTTCGTGCTGGACGGCGTGGATGAATTTCGCTTTCAGATGCGGCCCTCGCAGCCGAAAGTAAAGATCACAGACGCGCGCATCGGCTACTTCAACGGCCTGTTTTACCTCACCTTCGACTCGGTTGGCCTGGAGGCAGGGGAGACAGCGCAGATCTTCGACTTCCGCGCCAGCGAAGTCTACGCCGCCGGCCGCGAACTGTTCTGGGAAGAAGTGAAGCCTGGAGGAAAAGCCGATGGCGAAACGCAGGGCCAAACCCAGTCGTAAGGCCAAATCGCGCAAATCCATTCCGCCCGTGCCGGCACCAAGTGCCGATGAACAGACTCTTCTCGCGGCGGTGATCGCGCACCCGGACGAAGACACTCCGCGCCTCATGTACGCCGACTGGCTGCAAGAGAACGGCCAGTTGGACCGCGCTGAGTTCATCCGTGCCCAGATCGAAGCCAGCAAATTTCCGCCCGGCGATCCGGCTGCCAGGACACTCCGTGCTCGCGTGGTGAAACTCGCCAAGAAGTACCGCAAGCGATGGTGTGGCAAGGCCAATCACGACACAGGAACTGTTGGCGGCTTCGTTCGCGGCTTTCCGGCGGCGGTCCAATTCTCCAACCTCAAACAATTTTGCGATCACGCCGAGGAATTGTTTTCCCGCCATCCGATCCGCGTTCTCTATTCGCACGAGTTCGGCGAGGAGGCGGAGACAGAGGTCGCGTCGTCTCCGCACTTCGCGCGATTAACCGGACTGGGCAACTCGCGAAGTTGGGGTGGGAGTCGCGTGGCACTGATGCTCCAGAACCCACACCTGACGAATCTCCGCTTCCTCGACCTCAACAACGGGGAGATTTTCAACGGCCCCAAAGCCGCACGCGGTATCGCCGCCGCCAAACACCTCACCAACCTCCTCGTTCTCGATTTGAGCGGGAATGGTATTGAGGACGAAGGGCTGGAAGCCCTCGCGAGCGCAAAGCACCTCTCGTCACTCCGCGCATTGCGGTTGGGGGAGGATGACGGAGAATTCTCGAATGACATCACCGCCCAAGGAATCAAGGCACTCGCTCGTTCGCGGTGGGTGTCTCTTCAACAACTCATCCTCACCGAAAACCCGATTGGGGATGACGGCGTGAAGTATCTTCTGAAGGCCAAGTGGATCGAGAATTTGACGGAACTCGATCTGGCATTCACCGGTTTGGAAGAAGACGGCTTGCTCGCGATCGCTCGCTCGCGCCGACTGGTGAACCTGCGGCGGCTCTCCATCTTGGCGTTGAACGTGAGCGAGGCTGTCGGGCAAGCCTTCTTGCGGTCGAAGTGGTTCCCGAACCTGACCGAACTGGAACTCGAAACCGGAGCCGAGGACGAACTGCCGTCGAAGGAAACGCAAACGGCACTGGTCAAGCGATTCGGGCAAAGCACATTGTGCGAAACTTACTTTGTCCCGAGCTCGGTATGCTGGGAAGATAAAGTGGCTTGGCGGATGCAAACGCTGACCTACGAACCACCCCCACCGACCGAAGATTGCGAAGTGGTGTGAGTTACCACACGGTGAAAGTGGCCTGGACGGCAATCAAACTCACGGGGAAAAGTCGGTGGCAATCACTCGTCCTGAACCGACGGCCGACGAGCAAGCGTTTCTTGCGGCGGTCATCGCGCATCCCGACGAAGATACGCCGCGACTGATGTACGCCGACTGGCTCGACGAGAACGCCGGCAACCTTCCCGGCCGCGACCCGACCGAAGTCCGCGCCCGCGCCGAGTTCATCCGTGGGCAAATCGAAGCGAGCCGATTCCCGCCCGGCGACCCGAACGCGAAGCAGCTGCGGGCTCGGGTCGTAGAATTTGCAGAGCGGTATGGCGAACAGTGGTGCTCTGTCGATTACTGCTACATTGGTGGCTTCACACGTGGTTTTCCAGCTCTCGCTTCCTTTGAGCAACTCAAACATTTTTGCGTCTGCGCTGATGAACTGCTTGCCCGCTATCCCATTCAAGTCATCTACGCCAGCGAGTTTTGGGAAGACACAGAAGAAGCCGAAAAGGTAGTCACGACTTGCTCGCACTTCTCACGCATTACCGGCCTGGGAAGCACTTGGAGGGGATGGGGTGGAAGTCGCGTCACCAAGGCGCTCACAAATCCCCATTTCGCGAACCTGCGAATAATTGACTTCAATGCAGCCGACGAAAACGGCCCTGAAGTCGGTCATGGTATTGCTGCAGCCGAGCACCTTACCAATCTCGTTGTACTCGATCTCTCTGGAAATGATCTTGGGAACGAGGGGCTGGAAGCATTAGCGAGAGCGAAACATCTGCAATCTCTCCGTGCGCTTCGCCTCGGTGCTGCCGACGTAGGAGAAAACTACCTGGGACCTGATGGGATAGCCGCTCTCGCTCGATCGACGTGGTTCCCTTCGCTCACCCAATTGGTCTTGGATTGCAATGACATTAAAGATGAGGGGCTCGAACACATCCTGAAAGCGAAATGGGCGAGCAATCTCACCGAACTCAATCTGGCATGCACCGCTCTGACTGAAGAGGGGTTGGTAACGCTTGCGCGATCACACCGACTGACAAATCTCCGGCGCCTTGACATTGCTGCGAACAGGACAACCGATGCAGTTGCCAAGGCATTTTTGTCCGCCAAGGGATTTCCGTATCTGACCGAACTCCGATTCAATAATCCTGAAGGCCTCACCTTGCCATCTGAGGAGTTACAAACTGCGCTCCGCAACCGTTTCGGCCCTGCAACATTTCCAGATGATTCTTTCGCCCCAACCGCAATCTGCGTAGAGGACAAGATTCGTTGGCGAAGGCAGACTCTCTCATACAACCGCATGACTTATACTCCCCCGCCTCCGGCCGAAGATTGCGAAGTAATCTGACTGTCTCAACTCCCGAACCTCCCACCTCACTCGCGTGTCTACTCCTCCCAACACACGCCCACGGGAGACACGCCGATGACGGATCGCGACCTGTTACTCCATGCGGTGATCGAGCACCCCGCGGACGATCTTCCGCGACTGATGCTGGCCGACTGTCTTTGACGAATCCGGCTCACTCACGGACACCACCCGCGCGGAGTTCATTCGCGCACATTGCGGCACTGCATCGCAGGAGGCGTTCGCGCTGTTTCAGGCACACGCCTGGCGCTGGGCCGGATTGCATGGCGCGCCGTGTTGGTGGCAGGCGGAAGCGATCCGATCGCTGTTCGAATGCTACGAGCGTGGGTTCCTCACGCGCTTGCAGTTGTCTGCGGCGGATGTGGTGCCGCTCTTTCGGCTGCGGCGTCTGCTGGCGACCGAACCGTTGCTGAATGTGACGTTCACGACCGGTCGGGTAGGTGATCTCGAATTGAAAGCGGTCCGACACCTGCTCCCGCTGGCGTATCCCTTTCACTTGACCGTTTCGCCTGGGGTGGCGGGCGAGTTCCTGGCGTCGCTCCTCTCGTCGCCTGTGATGACCACCGCAACAACCCTGCGGCTCGATGGCGTGAATTATGGCCGCACTGCGGCGGTGCTGGTGGGCTGGCTGGCAAAATCGCCGTTCCTCGGCGAGGTGCGAAATCTGAATCTGGCGCGGAACCGATTCGACAGTGCCGATGCACGCCAACTGGCTTCTTTGCTAAACCTTCCGAACGTTCAGTACCTCAATGTGACCGAAAATCGAATCGACCCGGATGGCCTCGCCGCGCTCCACGAGCGATTCGGCGAGGGGGTAATTGTTTAGGCGAACACTACTTCGCCACGCTAAAGCGGTACACTGTCGTCTGCTTGTAAGTTTCGCCCGGCTTGAGGATCACGTTCGACTTGTCCTTCCACTCCGGCTTGTTGATCGAATCAGGGAACTTCTGCGCTTCCAGGCAGATCCCGTTGTACTGCTTGTACACCGCGCCGCCCTTCCCCTTATTCGAGCCATCCAGGAAGTTGCCGGTGTAGAACTGCAAGCCCGGCTCGGTCGTGTAGACCTCCATCACGCGGCCGCTCTTCGGGTCCACCACCTTCGCAGCCAGTTCCGGACGGACCGTGATGCCCTTGTCCAGCACATAGTTCAGATCGAAGCCCACCGGCTTTCCGCCGGCTTTCTCCAGATCCTTGCCAATCGGTTTTGCTTGCGTGAAATCGAATGGTGTCCCCGCAACCGGCTCGATTTTCCCCGTGGGGATGAGCGTCTCATCGCCCGGCGTATAGTTCTTCGCCGCAATCGCCAGTTCCAGATCCTTGATGTCACCGCTATTGTGTCCTGCAAGGTTGAAGTAGCTGTGGTGCGCGAGATTGCAGATGGTGGTTTTGTTGGTGGTAGCCCGGTAGTCGATCACCAGTTCGTTATCGTCGTTGAGTGTATAGGTCACTTCCACCGTGAGCTGGCCGGGATACCCTTCTTCGCCATCCGGACTGACGCGCTTGAACGTGACGCTCGGCCCGGTCGCGGTGAGTGATGGCTTGCCCTGCCACACTTTCTTGTCGAAGCCTTCCTTTCCGCCGTGCAAACTGTGCGGGCCATTGTTCGCGGCGAGCGTGTATTCCTTGCTGTCCAGTTTGAACTTGGCGTTGGCGATACGGTTGGCGCAGCGGCCGGCGTTCGTGCCGAAGTACGGGTGGCCTTTCAGGTAATCTTCGAGGTTATCGAAGCCGAGAACCACATCGGCGAACTTGCCGTTCTTGTCGGGTACATCCAGTTCGGTGATGATCGCGCCGTAGTCGATGCACTTCATCACCACGCCGTTCTTGTTGATAAGCGTGTACTGGTAGATGCTCGTGGGACCTTTTTTGCTATCCTTTGGCGGTGGGATGACACCGTATTTGGTCTCTTCGAACGATGGACCGGTGCCGGTTCGCGGTTGTGCGGAAGCGGTCATGGCGAATCCAAGTGTGATGAGCAGGGTGGGGAGAGCGCGACGCATGAACTTCTCCTGACGTGGAACGGGTGGGGACATGGTATTCCGCCCCCCCATGCGATAACAAGAAGGGAACTGGAAGATGGAAGAAGAGATTTCACCGCAGAGAGCAGGTGAGGGCGCGGAGAGAAAACCAACAATTCAAGAGAATAAAATCGTCTTAAATTTGTCTTCTGTCGTTCTCCGTACCCTCTCGTGCCCTCTGCGGTGAAATCTCTTCTGACTTCTGTCTTCAGACTTCCTTCCCGGGAACCTTCATGCCTTCGGACATTCTCGATACTCCCTCATCCGCTTACGAACTCATCACTGCCACCAGTGGCCCCAAGGGAGCGTTGCCGCTCACGGATGAACTGCTGCGTCATGCGCCCAGCGGCGATCTTTTCGGCTGGACGCAGAACGTCGGCATGGGCTGGAACCCCGCTCTGCTAGGCGGCAAAGAGTTCACCATCCTCAGCACACACGGCGGACTGCGAGCCGAAGACGGCACGCCCATTGCGCTCGGCTTCCACTCCGGGCACTGGGAAGTGGCACTCCTGGTGAAGGCAGCGGCGGAGGAGTTCGCAAAGTTGCGGTGTCTGCCGTTTGCGGGAGCCGTGACAGACCCGTGCGACGGCCGCACGCAGGGCACTGCCGGGATGTACGACAGTCTGCCATACCGAAATGATGCCTCGCAGGTGATGCGGCGTTTAATGCGCTCGCACCCCACACGCGCCGGCGTGATGGGGGTGGCGACGTGCGACAAGGGCTTACCCGCGATGATGATGGCGCTGGCGTCCCAGCATCACCACCCGACGATTCTCGTTCCCGGCGGTGTGATGCTGGCGTGGGAAGAGGGTCACGAGGACACCGGCAAGGTGCAGACCATCGGGGCACGCTATGTTCACGGAGAAATCAGCCTGGAACAAGCGGCCGAAGCCGGCTGCCACGCATGCGCGAGTCCCGGCGGCGGCTGTCAGTTCCTCGGTACCGCGGCGACATCGCAGGTCGTCGCCGAGGCGCTGGGTCTGACACTTCCGCACTCGGCCCTCGCCCCCAGCGGCCAACCGATCTGGCTCGACATGGCGCGGCGTTCAGCACGAGCGCTGTTTGAAATGTCGAATCGCGGCATCCGCACGCCAGACATCCTCACCGAGGCCGCTTTTAAGAACGCCCTAGCGGTGTTCGCGGCGTTTGGTGGCAGTACGAACTTGCTGCTGCACACCCCAGCGGTGGCGTTCCACGCCGGCGTAAAGCGCCCCACCATCGACGACTGGACGTACTTCAACCGCAAAGTTCCGCGTCTGGTCGATGCACTCCCGAACGGTCCGATTGGGCACCCCACCATTCGCGTGTTCCTCGCCGGTGGCGTGCCGGAAGTGATGCTCCACTTGCGGGAACTGGACCTGCTCCAACTCGATGCTCTCACGGTGAGCGGCGAAACGCTCGGCGCCGTTCTCGACTGGTGGGAGAAGTCCGAACGCCGCTCGCGGCTCCGTGAACTGCTCAAGACTCGCGATAAGGTCGATCCCGATACGGTCATCATGTCGCCGGAGGCGGCTCGTAAACGCGGCCTGACAAGCACGATTACCTTTCCTCGCGGGAACCTCGCTCCCGATGGCTGTGTCATTAAATCGACTGCGATCGATCCTTCCGTGGTCGATGCTGATGGCGTCTATCGCAAAACGGGACCGGCAAAGGTGTTCATCCGCGAACGCGACGCCATCAAGGCGATCAAGGGCGAGGGCGACCGCAAGGTCGTTCCGGGCGATGTGCTGGTTTTGTGCTGCCGCGGACCGCTGGGGAGCGGAATGGAGGAAACCTATCAGCTCACGAGCGCGCTCAAACACCTGAAGTGGGGCAAGCAGGTCGCAGTGATTACGGATGCGCGGTTCAGCGGCGTGAGTACGGGAGCGTGTATTGGTCACGTCTCGCCGGAAGCGTTGGCGGGAGGTCCGCTCGGCAAACTCCGCGATGGCGATCTCATTCGCATTGTGATCGACCGCAACAAGCTGGAAGGGACGATTGATCTCGTCGGCGACACAAATGGTGACCACGGGCCGAATTGGGGAAGTGCCGAATTGCTTCGCCGCGACCCGCGACCCGACCTCGCCTCCGACCCAGCCCTCCCGGCCGATACGCGCCTCTGGGCCGCCCTCCAGCACGCCAGCGGCGGCGTCTGGGGCGGTTGTGTGTACGATCCCGAGGCGATCATTGCGAAGCTGATGGGCAGGTGAGCCGATGAATGAGAAGAGGTGGCGAGCGGCGAAGTCGGTGGGCCGGTTGCGTGCATGGTGCATGGCCCGCCGACGGCGCAATCTCCGAAAGGAAAGGCTCTTCGCGTGTGCGTGCTGCCGGCGACTGTGGGGATATTTAATCGACAAACGCAGCCGAGCTGCGGTTGAGGCTGCAGAGCAGTTCGCCGACGGATTGATCGACAGAGAGAAGCTGGACCGCGCGCGGGAGGCTGCGATTCTCGCTGCCCATATCGCAGCCACTCCAGACATCTTCTACTTGGCTCCCGAAGACGCGGCAGAGTGCGTTGCCAGCCCGAATCGCGATGCAGTGTTTGAAATGGCCCCCACCCGCGTACTCCAAATCTCAGTCGCGCTCGAACGGCGCAGTCTCCGACAGGAGCAACGCGAGCAGGTGGACTTATTCCGTGATCTCTTCGGAAATCCGTTCCGCAAAGTGAAGCTTCCCCCATCTTGGCGTACCGACACAGCGATGTCACTCGCCCGCACGATGTACGAATCGCGTGATTTCAGCGCGATGCCGATATTGGCCGATGCACTTCAGGAAGCTGGCTGCGACAACGACGACATCCTCGCCCACTGCCGCGATCCCAAACAGGTTCATGTGCGCGGTTGCTGGGTGGTCGATCTCATCTTGGGCAAAAGTTAACTTGCTCAACCCCGGATCAGTCGCTCCTTCGCGGCGAACTCGAACGATTCGCGTACGTTGCGATCCTCGACGGCGAGTTGGTCGTCGGGTTTCAACCCCGCCAGGCGCGGCAGCGGCTCCTTGCGTGCGTGTTTCTTCACTAGACGCAAGGTCCGCGCCAGATCACGTCCCGGTACCCGACCGAGGGTCGCCCAGTACTTCTCTTCCAGACACGGGATTCTGAGCGGGTCGCGGGTGATCATCTCCAAGAGGAACCTCGCCCGCGGGTTCGCCTTCGCCACAACCGCGATCATTGCCTTTAAGTCCAGGCACCCGCGACCCAAGGGCACTTCGGCCATCCGGAACCCGTCGGCGGCTTCTTCCAACCCGATGTCCTTCAGGTGAACCGTCCGAGTGAACGGGGCCAGCGACTCGATGGTACCCAGCGGGTCGTCGAGCAGCGCAAGGTTATTCCCGGTGTCGAGGCACACTCCGAGCCAGTCGCTGCCAAACCTCTTGAGAAGAGCGACCTGCTCATCGACGCGAAAGTCCTTGTGGTTCTCCACCGCGAGTACCACTTTCTGCGCTGCGGCGACCGGCTCGGCTGCCCGGAGCGATTCTGTAGCGCGTTTGGTGAAGTCAGCGAACTCCTGCTCCTTCTCGAACACCTCGTATCGCCGGCCGCCGAGCAGCACCGTCCGCACGACAGTCGCGCCACAGTTGCGGGCCGCGATCAGCTCCTCGGCGAACCGAGCGCGGTCGGCCTTCGTCTCCTTCGGCGGTGAGACGATCCCTTCCACCGCGACGCCGTGCTTCTCGGCCGCCTTGCGGACAAGAACGGCGTCCGGCTCACTGCGCGCACCGAGCGAGAGTTGCACCGCGTTCGCCCCGCGCGACTTCGCAAACTCGATGAACTTCACAGGATCGGAGAATCCCCTGTCCTTCTCCAACCTGGCGCGTTGAGTGTAGGAGTAGATCAGAAGCCCCATGTTCGCATTGCTTTCCGCGCCCCAAGCAGAAGTACCAGCAAGCGCGCCCAGCCCGCAGGCGGTGAATTCGCGTCGTGTCATTGGTCACCCCCTCCAGTGCCTAATATTCGCTGTGTTGAAATCCTCGGGTCGGTTGTCGCGGGGCTTGTTTTTCAAACGGCTTCTCCATGATCGCAACAACCTTAACCGAGGATTTCAACACAGCTCCAGTGCTTTGAGTTCGCGGTCCCACGGCGCGCGGTACGGCAGCGTGAGCATCGCGTTCGCCTCTTTGTCGTCCAGCACGGCGTTCTTTGCCCAGTCCCAGCGGAGCGAGCGGCCAAGACGCAGCGACAGGTTCGCCAGGTGACACGCGACAGCCGTGCGGTGCGCGCTCGCGAGGTCGGACGCGGGTTGCTTGCGCGACTTCACGCAGTCGATGAAGTCTCGGGCGTGGCCGAGGTACTGCGCCGTGGACTCGCCGGTCTTGTCGGTGATCGCCTGTGTTAGCGGCTTCGGCTCGCGCGACCCCACCGCGACTGGCCCGCCGGCCGGGTGTCCAGCCACGACACCGGGAATCTGGTTCACCGGCGCGATGTCGAGGTCGGGCGTGACCGCAAAGCTGGAGCGGTCAATGCCGAGTTGCCCACGTGTGCCGTGGAACGTCAGCCCGAAGCTCGCACGCTCGCCGCGAGCCGCTTCGCGCATGACAAACGCAGCAGAGAACGTCCCGCAGTCGAAGAGAGCGTCCTGCGTGTCGGGAGTTTCGCAGCCATCCTTGAGCGCATACCGGCCGCCGACGGAGGTGACCGCCTTCAACCCACCGAGGCCAAGCATCCAGTCGATAATGTCGAGATGGTGGGCACCGAGGTTAGTCATCTGCCCGCCGGCGGTGTCCCAGAACCAGCGGAAGTGGTACAGCCCGCGAAGCGAGTTGTACTTGCGGGCCGGTGCAGGTCCGAGCCACATCTCCCAGTCGAGGTCGGCGGGTGGTGGGGTGTCCGCAGGATTGCCGAAGCCCGGGAAGATGTTCCGCACAGACACCATCCGTACCGACGAGATGGTGCCTATGTGCCCACTGCGGATAAGATCACGTGCCTTTTTGTAGTGCGTCCCGGCGCGCTGCTGCGTACCGACCTGTATCACCCGCTTGGTGCGCGCGGCCACGGTCTGCATCCACTCGCCCTCGCGGACGAACCGCGTCAGCGGCTTCTCGACGTAGACGTCCTTGTCGGCTGCGCAGGCGAGCATCGTCATGAGCGCGTGCCAGTGGTCGGGCGTGGCGACGACCACCGCCTGCACCGCCTTGTCATCGAGCAGCTTGCGGAAGTCCGAATATGCCGTCGCCTTGCCGCCTGCAGCCTCGATACCTTCGGCCAGACGTCTCTTGTGACACTCGGCGACAGAGACGATCGCGACGTCTTCGAGCTTGCGGAATGTGCGAATGTGCGTCTGCGCGATGAGACCATAGCCGATGACACCGACGCCGACCCGCTCGTTCGCGCCGCACACTCGGGAGTAGGAACTGGCCGTGAGCGCGATCGCCGCAGGCGCGGTCTGGAGGAAAGTGCGGCGGTCGGCAGTCGGGTGCATCATGACTCGCTCCTGTTTAGAGAAGCAACTCCATGATGCACGATTTTGCGGCGGGTTCCAAGACTCGGAGCGTCACGGCTGTTGCCCAAGCCAAGCCGACACCCCCAACCCCTCCATGCCGGGAGGGGTTGGGGTGGGTCGGCTTGGGACTCCCATGCAAAAAGCTGGTAGCGACAGGGTGAAACCACAAACTTTGGGATAGCAGCGCAAGTCCGACAAGATCCAACAAAAAGAACCGAGAATCACGGATGCCGCGTCTTGCACGCTTCACCGCGCACGCAAGCGGCGAATTCCTCTCTCCTGTTGCGTAAAGTTTACCCATCTTCCGCGCTACTTCTTCCACACTCCGCGAATGCCGGTGAATCGGTGAATCCAGGCAAGCCGATTTCTTGGTCAAGCACGGATGCTCCGGCACGCCATGGATGGCGTTTTGAGCACGGGCACGGAGGCAGATTCTCATGGCTCGTTGGTTCAGCAAAAGATGGGTGTGGGCAGCGCTAGCCGGGGCGGGTCTGACCGTTGGGATCGTCGCCGGGCGCGCGGTCGGTGAATCTCCACCGAAAGTCGGCTCGGTGATGATGCTCAACCCTGATGGCAAGGGCGAACACCAGTACAAGGTCATGAAGACCGAGAAACTGGAGGATGGGTCGTATCTCTCGGAATTGAAGGACACGAAAACCGGACAGACGCTCAACTACCTCACTCGCCCCGATGATCCGCCCGGAGGAACGTCAAACCCAGCCATGCCGAAGGCGAAAGCACGGACTAACGATCCGCTTCTGCCGCCGCTGGGCGCGACCATGCCGGATCCGCCGAAGGAGAAGGAAAAGGATAAGCACCCACTCCTCCACCGCATCTTCGGCAAGCGGGACCAGGACGCGATGCCGAACACGGCCAGTGGTGGTGCTTCGATGAGCCCGGACACTGCGGCAGACTCCGGCAAGAAACCGGGGATTATCGCACGCATATTCGGCCCGAAGAAACCCACCGGCCCGAGCATGCCGTCGATGTCCAGCGCGCCGCCGAACGTGAAGCCGAGTTCGCCCAATCCTCCAGCGATCATCCCGTTCCCGTCGACCGGGTTGACCGGCAACACGCCGAGTGCCCCACCGCCGCCAAGCACCCCGAACAAGACTCCCACCAAACCGTTCTTTCCCACCACGGCACCCGAGCCGCCGCGCGTGATGCCGAGCACCAAGCCGGCTCCCGTCACACCGCCCATGCCGCCGATCGCGGCTCCGACGACGCCATCGGCACCCGCGTTCCCAACGACGACGACGCGACCGATTCCTTCGAATCCACCGCCGCCACCGACCTCGACCCTCACACCGCCACCGCCGGCTTCGCCCGCCTTCCCTCCGTCGGTCCCCAGGGAGCCAGCACCCGCGGTTCCGGCTCTGCCCGCTTTCCCCGCGCCGCCTGTCTCCGCGCCGGCTGTCCCCGCACCATCTGTTCCCACGCCGGCTCCGATTCCGGCTCCGCCTGCGATTCCCGCACCGACGGGGGGGAGTGAGTTCCCACCGATTCCGATTCCACCGGGCGGGACATCATCGACCCGGCCGATTCAAGTGATCGTGCCAACCGGCTATGTCCCAGCGCAAGTGGCATTTGATCGCGATGTGCAGCCGTGGGTCATCGCGATTCAGTCGATGAACGCTCCCTCCGCTCGACTCACGGCCGCGAAAGCGCTGGCGGATTGCCGCCACCGTTCGAGCGATGGCGTGAAGAGTGTGCTGTTCCAGGCGGCGCAGATGGACCCCTGTGGCGAAGTGCGGGCTGCGTGCATTACGCACTTGTGTGAGTTGGGGTACTTTCAGCCGTTCTTCCTCGGCTTCATCCAGACTGCATGTGACGACACCGACCCGATGGTACGCGAAGCGGCGAAAGCAGCGTGTGAAAAGATGATCCGGAAATAATTCAGGTCGAACGTCATAAAGTCGAAAGTCAAAGACCCCCAACCGTGGAAGTCTTCGACTTTCGACTTTATGACGTTCGAATTTAAGACTGACAGTAGTTCCCAACTTGCAGGTTGTTGAAGTTGCGGGGGGTAGATGAACGCAAGCTCCATCCTGAGAATGATGTTGCAACACGTCACCACTCCAGGATGGAGGCTTGCGCGTCATGCAGTATACTCTCCGACCCG